>Ga0210405_10000292_pt1 | contig 70380 bp, 51 predicted proteins | sample IncBWH11MmetaG_FD_155492 | JGI IMG/M metagenome (GOLD analysis project Ga0210405, IMG submission 155492) | Forest soil microbial communities from Barre Woods Harvard Forest LTER site, Petersham, Massachusetts, United States - Inc-BW-H-11-M | ecosystem: Environmental > Terrestrial > Soil >...
CGTTTCTCGGTGTTGGCCGAGGAGGTCCGCCACCTCGCCCAGCGCTCCCAGGACTCGGTCGAATCGGTGCGCAACCTGCTCGACGAGTTCGCCGGCTCGATCCGTGCCACCATCGTCGCCACCGAAGAGGGCAGCAAGGAGGCGGTGAGGGTGCTCGAGCGCTCGCGCGCGGCGGCGGCGGCGATCACCGACCTGCGCCATGCCTCCGGCGACACGGCCCGGATGGCCCGCCAGATCTCGCTCGCCACCCAGCAGCAGAACGCCGCCTCCGACGAGGTGGTGATGACCCTGCGCGAGGTGAGCCTGGTGGTGCAGCGCATGACCGGCGGCCTCAAGGACCTCTCGTCCACCGCCGACCGGCTCAACGCCCTGGCCCTGGAGATCCAGCTGCTGGCGCAGTCGTTCCACCTCGATTCGGCGCGCTCGCTCAAGCATCTGGTGGAGGGCTGGGCGGTGCGCGCCGAGGCGGCGCCGCCGGCGGGGCGGCAGGAGCTGCTCGACCAATTGGTGCGCGAGACCCAGTTCGCCGATCTCGCCTACTGGGTCGACGAGCGCGGCTACATGAGCGCCCTGGCGGTCAACCCGGCGACGCTGGGAGCCCGGCCGACCCTCGACCTCGCGCAGCTGCAGGACGTCGACATGCGGCGGCGGCCCTGGTTCCGCAGCGCCGAGCGCGAGCGGCGCACCGGCATCACGGCGCCGTATCAGTCCATCCTCACCGGCGAGACCTGCTTCACCGTGTGCGCCTGCATGGGGCGGCCGGACGGCGGCTTCGCCGGCGTCCTGGCGCTCGACGTCAACGTCACCGGCTGGACGCGGATCTAGTGGTGCCCGCGCCCGTGCCCGCGCCCGAGACCGACGAGCCGCGGTTCGCGTCGCCGGCCGCCGCCGCCGCCCAGGGCCGCCGGGAAGCCACCCACCTGCTGGTGCGGGCCGGCGAGTACGTTTGCGCCCTGCCGCTGGGCGCCGTGCGGCGGGTGTTGCGGGCGCTGCCGCTGCATCCGCTGCCCGGTGCCGCGGCGGAGCTGCGCGGCCTGGCGGAGTTCGCCGGCGAGCCGCTGCCGGTGCTCGATCTCGCCCGGCTGGCGCGGGCGCCGCAGGGTGCCAATCCGACCTTCCCGGTCACCGTGGTCGCCTGGGCGGGTCCGCCGGAAGCGCGGGAGCTGGTGGGTCTGGCGGCGGACGCGGCGCTCGACGTCACGCACCTGCCGGCGACGGCCGTGCTGCCGGGGGCGCCGGGGACCTCGGGAGCCCTCGGCAGCGGTCCGTTGATCGCCGGCGAAGCCCTGATCGGCGGCCAGCTGGTGCGGGTGATCAACCTGCAGGCGCTGGGGCAGGAGTCGTGAGCACCGGTTACCTGGTGCTGCGCCGCGGCGGCGTCACCTGGGCGGTGGCGAACCAGGCGGTGCGCGGCCTGACGCGCAGTGGCACCGGCTTCGAGGTGAAGCTGGCGGCGGCCGTGCTCGCCGCCGACGAGGTGGTGGGCGTGACGGTGGATTTGCGCCTGCGCCCGGCTGGCGCCGCCTTGCGCCGCTTCTGGCCCGAGGCGGCATGCGGCCTCGCCGTCCATGACCGGCTGCCGCTGGTGCTCATCGACCCGAGCACGCCGCCGCGGTCGCTGCTGGCCGCGCCGCCACCCGTAGAAGGGAGCGCCTAAAACGAAACTTCAACCAAGAGGGACCATGGCGCCCCCTTCCCCCCCGGAGGGGTGGGAAGGGGGTCGGGGGGATGCGGGGGGCGATCCGATAGATGCTTTAAGTAGGCCACCAATGTCCTGCTTGCAGCGCGCTGTTTCATGCCTTGGGTTCGCTGAAGGCGGTGGAGATTAGAAATGCCAACCGTTTATCCGGCCCGACGCGCTGTCGCCGGCCTCGCACTGACGGTCGCGGCGGCGGTCTCGGGTTACCTGCTGCTGGTGGTAGCGGACGAGCAGGGCGCGCCGGGGTGGCTGCAAGACCTCTACCTGGTCGCCGCGGTCGCCGCCGTTTGGGTCTACTTCGCCTGGGTCTACCGCCCGCAGCTCGGGCTGTGGGACCGCGTCGCCGGGCTCGAGCTGCGCAACCGCGCGGTCGAGGAGGACCTCGCGCAGGCGCTCGACCTGTTGCGCAGCGGCGACCTGGTCAGCTCGCAGGCGCAGGCCGAATCGCTTCCCGTGCAGCTGCGCGCCGCCTTCACCGGCGCCACCGCGGCTCTCGACCTGCTGGCTCAGCAGATCCAGGAGAGCTCGATCGAGGTTGCGGCCGCCGCCAACTCGGTCAACCAGATCGCTTCGGATCTGGCCTCCGGCTCCTCGCAGCAGGCCGCCTCGGTGGTCGAGATCACCGCCGCCATGGAAGAGCTGGCGCGCACCGCCTCGCAGATCGCCGACAACGCGGCCAGCCAGGCCGAGCTCACCGGCAAGGCCGAGGAGAGCGGCGACCGGGGCGCCGCGGCGGTGGAGGAGGCGGTGGCCGGCATCGAGGAGGCCAAGAAACGGATCAGCGGCATCGCCAACCGCGCCGACACCCTGGGCGCGCGCTCCAAGGAGATCTACCGCGTCCTCGACCTGATCACCGACATCGCCCACGAGACCCACATCCTGTCGCTCAATGCCGCCATCGAGGCCGCCGCCGCCGGCGACCACCACCGGCGGTTCTCGGTGGTCGCCGAGGAGGTGCGCCGGCTGGCGCAGCGTTCGCAGGAGTCGGTCGAGTCGGTGCGCTACCTGCTCGAGGAGTTCGCCGGCTCGATCCGCGCCACCGTGGTGGCCACCGAACAGGGCGGCGCCGAAGCCGGCGGCGTGCTCGACCGGGCGCGGGCCGCGGCGGCGTCGATCGAGCAGCTGCGCGGCGCCTCCGGCGACACCGCCCGGGTGGCGCGCGAGATCTCGCTTGCCACCCAGCAGCAGAACGCCGCCTCCGACGAGGTGGTGCTGACCCTGAAGGAGGTCAGCCAGGTGGTGCAGCGGATGGCCGACGGCCTCAAGCAGTTCTCCGACACCGCCGAGCGCCTGAACCGGTTGGGCCTGGCCATCCAGATGCTGGCGCAATCCTTCCACCTCGAATCGCCGCACTCGCTCAAGCACCTCTCCGAGGGCTGGGCGCGCCAGGTGGCGCGGCGGTTGGGCAACTGGGACGCCATCGAGCGGCTGTTGGGCGAGCTGGTCGACCAGCAGTCCTACGTCGAGTGCCTCTACTTCTACGACGGCAAGGCCGGCCAGGTGGCGCTCTCCGTCAACCGCCAGCTGATCGGCGACCGCGAGGTGCCGATCGGGGTGCGGGCGGGCGAGGGCTTCGGCGACCGGCCCTGGTACAAGGCGGCGGTGCGCGAGCGGCGCACCGTGCTGACGCCGCTGTTCGATTCGCTCATCTCGGGCCAGACGATCTTCACCGCCGCCACCCCGATCTACCAACGCGGCAACCTCACCGGCGTCCTCGGCCTGGACGTCAACGTCGACAGCTGGACCAAGATCTGAAGCGGAGCCAACCGGACCGCCGCATCGCCATGCCGCCGCTGCCGCCGATGGACGAGGAGTTCGCCGACCTCGTACCGCTGTTCGTCGAGGAGTCGCGCGAGCGCCTCGACCGGCTGGCGCTCGCCGTGCCGCGTCTGGCCGACGATGCACGGGCGGTGGTCGAGGCGCGCCGGGAGCTGCACACGCTCAAGGGAGCCGGACGCATGATGCGTCTCGGCGCCTTCGCCGAGCTCTGCCACGCCGCCGAGGAGCTGCTGCACGGCCTGCGGCCGGAAGCGCCCGCGACCGCCGGGCTGATCCCGCTGCTGATGCGCGTGCTCGACCACCTGAGCGGGATGATCGACGCGGTGCAGCGCGGCGGCGAACCGCCGGCGGACGCCGAGCTGATGGCTCTGCTGGCGGTGGCGCTGCCCGGCGCCGGTGGCGCTCCCGGGCGCACCGCGCCGGCCGCGGCAGCGGTTGGTGCGGCCGCGCTGCCCGGCCCGATGCCGGCCATCTCCCCGACATTCGCGGCGCCCGCGGCAGCACCGGCATTCTCGCCGACCGCACCGGGTGCCGCCGCCGCCCCGCCGCCGCCGGCTCCGGACTTCGCGGCGCGGCCGGCCGAGGGCGCGGGCGGCGGCGACGTCCGCGTCGACTCCCGGGCTCTCGACGCGGTGGCCGAGCGCGCCGCCGAGGTGCGGATCCTGGCGCTCGCCGCGGGACCGGCCGGGGAGCGTCTGCACGAGCTGGCGCGGCTGGCCGAGGAAGGGGCGCGCGAGGCCCAGCCGGCGCAGGTGCTGGTGGTGCTCGCCGCCATGCTGCGCCGCACCGCCATCGATCTCGAGGGCGGCCAGCGCCGGCTGCTGGTGGCCGCCGAAGAGCAGCTCGACCGCATGCTCAAGCTACAGTTGCAGCCGCTGCGGGGCTCGCTGCTGGCGCTCGCCCGCCATGCGCGCGAGGTCGGGCGATCGCTCAAGCGCGAGGTCGAGGTGGTGGTGGAGGGCGAGGAGACGCGGCTCGACCGGCGCATCGCGCGCGAGCTCGAGGAGGCCCTGCTGCACCTGGTGCGCAACGCCGTCGACCACGGCATCGAGTCGGTGGAGGTGCGCGAGGCCCGCGGCAAGGCGCGCGCCGGCCGCCTCCGGCTGAGCGCCGGCGCGGCCGGCTCCCGGGTGCGGCTCGAGATCAGCGACGACGGCACCGGCATCGACCCCAAGCGGGTCCGCCTGCAGGCAGCGCAGGCAGGCCTGCTCGACCCCGCGGCGGCGGCCGCGCTGAGCGACGGCGACGTGCTGCGCCTGCTCTTCGCCCCCGGGTTCTCGACCCGCAGGCAGGTGTCGGAGACCTCCGGCCGCGGCGTCGGCCTGGACGTGGTGGCTTCGGCGGTCAACCGCCTCGGCGGCGAGGTGTTCATCTCCTCCGAGCCGCGGCGCGGGACGACCGTCGCCGTCGAAGTCCCGGTGGCGCGTCGCGGCGAGCACGTGCTGCTGCTCAAGGTCGGCGCCCTCCGTCTGGCGCTGCCGTCGGCGGTCGTGCGGCGGGCCACCCGCCTGAACGCCGCGGAGGTGATCGAGCGCGAGGGCCGCTGCCTGGCCCGGCAGCCGGCCGCCGGCGCGCCCGGACGAGAGCCGGGCGAGCCGGCGGTGGGGCAGGGCGACGGCGGCGGCGAGCGGTTGGTGGCCTTCGTGCCGCTGGGGCGCCTCTATGGCCAGCCGCCGGCGACGACGCAGGTCTTGATCGAAGGCCAGGTCTCGGGCCAACCGCTCGCCCTGGTGGTGGATGACGTGCTGCGCGAGCAGGAGGTGCTGGTCCGCCCGCTCACCCGCCGGGTGGCGACGGACCGGCTGCTCGAGGGGGTGGCCATGCTCGCCTCCGGCGAGCCGGTCGCCATCCTGTCGCCGGCGGCGCTGGCGCGGCGCGAGGTCCTGCGGGACCTGCCCGCGGTGCCGCCGGGCGCCGCGGCGCAGCGGCTGCGGGTGCTGCTGGTGGAGGATTCCCTGGTCACCCGCGAGATGGAGCGGCGCCTGCTCGAGGACGCCGGCTTCGAGGTCGCCTCGGCGGGCGACGCCGCCGAGGCGCTTTCCCGTCTTGGCGAGGCGACCTTCGACTGCCTGGTGACCGACGTCGAGATGGGAGACATGGACGGTTTCGAGCTCACTGCCCAGCTGCGCGGCATGGAGCATTTCGCCCATCTGCCGATCGTCGTGGTGTCGACCCGCGACCGCCCGGAGGACCGCCTGCGCGGCCTCAAGGCGGGCGCCGACGCCTATCTCACCAAGCAGAGCCTGGATGCCGGCGAGCTGGTGCAGCTGGTGCGGCGCCTCAGCGCCCGCAACTGAGGGATTGGAGAAGGCCCCCCTGATCCGCGTCCTGCTGGTCGACGACTCGCCGTCGGTGCGGGCGGTGCTGCGGCGTTTCTTCAGCCGCACCGCCGACATCCAGGTGGTTGCCGAGGCCTCCGACGGCGCCCAGGCGGTGCAGGCGGTGCTCGATCATCTGCCGCAGGTCGTGGTCATGGATCTGCAGATGCCGGTGATGGACGGCTATGTGGCCATCGAGCGCATCATGACGCTGCGCCCGACGCCGATCCTGGTGCTCTCCTCGCGCGCCAACCGCAACCAGATGCAGACCGCCTTCGAGGCCATCCGCCGCGGCGCCATCGAGGTGCTGCCGAAGCCCGAGGACACCGGCAGCTGGGGGGTGCTCGCCGACAGCCTGCCGGGAGCGGTGCGGGTGGTGGCCGCCGCCCGACCGCGCGCCGCCAAGGTGCCGTCGACCTCTACCTCGCCGTCGCGGCGCAAGCGGCCGGCCGCCGCCGCTCCGGCGAGCGCCGCCGCCAGCGCCGCCGCCGCCCAGGTCGCCGCCGGGGCCGCGGCTGCCGGACCCGTCGACGCCTGGGGCGGCAGCTTGCGCTGGGTGGTGATCGGCGCCTCGACCGGCGGCCCGGCAGCGCTCCGCGAGCTCTTGGAGGAGGTGTCGGCCGAGCCGCCGGTGAGCTTCCTGGTGGTGCAGCACATCGCCGCCGGCTTCGAGGCGGCGATGGCCGAGTGGCTGAACAAGGAGCTGCCGCTCGACGTGCGCCTGGCCCGTGACGCCGAGACACCGCGCCCGGGTGCCGTGCGCCTCGCCCCCGCCGGCGTCCATCTGCGCCTCAGCGCCGGCGGCGTGCTGCGGCTCGACGCCGAAACCCCGGCCCGCCGCGGCCACCGCCCCTCGGTGGACGAGCTCTTTCGGTCGTGCGCCGAGACCTTCCCCCACCAGTCGGCGGGCGTGCTGCTCACCGGCATGGGCACCGACGGTGTCGAGGGGTTGGCGGCGCTGCGTCTCGCCGGCGCGCTCACCCTGGTCCAGGACGAGGCGAGCTCGGTGGTGTTCGGCATGCCGCGGGTGGCTATGGAACGCGGCGCGGCGGCGCTGGCGCTGGCGCCGCGCGAGCTTGCCCACGCCCTGGCGAGGGCCTGGCAGCGGCGCGAGCGGGAATGAGGGCGCGGCGATGACCCGCAAGGCTACCGCCGTCGAGCAGCTGGCGGCCCTGGTCGCCGAGACCACCGGCAACCTGGTGCCGCCGGCAAGGCTCGGCTTTCTCGCCGAGCTGGCGGACCGGCGGGCGCAGGCGGCCGGCCTGGCGACCGCCGCCGAGTACGTGCGCGCCCTGACCGCCGGCGAGCTGCCCCGGGAGTGGGCCAGCCTGGTGCCGCTGCTCACCATCAAGGAGTCGTATTTCTTCCGTGCCCCGCAGCAATTCGACGCCATCGAGCGCCAGATCCTGCCGCGGCTGCTGCGCGCCCGCGCCGGCAGCCGGCGCCTGCGCATCTGGTCGGCGGCCTGTGCCCGCGGCGAAGAGCCGGCGACGCTCGCCATGCTGCTCGCCGAGCATCCGGCGCTGGCCGGCTGGGAGTGGAGCATCCTGGCCACCGACCTCGACGACGAGGCCCTGGCCGGCGCCCGCCGCGGCCTCTACGGCGAGCGCGCCGTGGCGCTGGTGCCGCCGTCGCTGCTGGCGCGCTGGTTCAGCCGCCGCGGCAAGCTCTTCGAGCTGGCGCCGGACCTGCTCTCGCGCATCGACTACCGCAGCCTGAACCTGGCCCAGCCGCCGTTCGCCCTGCCCGAAGCCGAATACGACCTGATCCTGCTGCGCAACGTGTTGATCTACTTCGGCCGGCCGCTGCAGAGCTGGGTGATGGCGCACGTCAGCCAGCTGCTGAGCCGCCGGGGCGCCCTCTTCCTCGGCGCTTCCGAGACCCTCTGGCAGATCCAGGACGACCTCGAGGCGGTCGAGCTGGGCAGCTGCTACTGCTACCGCCATCGCCGCGCCCGCCCCGCGACCGGCGCGAACACCGTGGCGGCGCCGGCCGCGACTCCGGTTCCCGTCGTCACCCCGGCGCCGCCGGCACGTTCGCCGGCGCGCTCACTCCGGGCGCCGGCCGCTTCTCCCGCTGGCTTCCTCGCCGCCGCCGGCCACCCCGCGGCCGAGCCCCGCCGCCGGACGGCAACCACGGCGGCTGCTGCCGGTCCGGTCGTCCCGGAGGTCCCGCCGACGACCATCGGGCCGCCTCCCGCCCCCGCGGGCGATGCCGTCGAGGCCGCGGGGCCGGGCCCGGGCAACGCTCTCGAACTGTTGCTCGCCGCCGCCCACGAGCTGGCGGCCAACCGGCTCGACGCCGCGCGCCGAGGCGTGGACGACGCGCTCGGCGCGGATCCCTCCGAGCCCGCCGCCCACCTGCTCGACGGCTTCCTCCACGACGTCGGCGGCCGGACCGAGGAGGCGGCGGCTTCCTATCGCGCCGCCCTCTATCTCGACCCCAGCCTCTTCCAGGCGCGCCTGCTGCTCGCCGACTGCCTGCTGCGCCTCGGCCAGCGCGCCCGCGCCGAGCATCAGTTCCGCGAGGTCCTCGCCACCCTCGAAGCGGGCCGCGAGCGCCCGGTGGCCGTCTTCGACGAGCTGCCGCTGCCCGATCGCGACCGCGCCCTGCGCCGCTGCCGCCAGGCGCTGCAACCAGCCTGACGAAAACCAGCGTTGCCGTGAAGGGCCGGGGGTGGAAGGATATCGCCTGGCATGCCCGCTCGGATCCGTGTTCGCCCCGCCGCCGTCGCCGGGCTCTTCTATCCCGGCGATCCGGTCGCGCTGCGCTCGACCGTCGAGGCCTTGCTCGGCGCGCGTTCGCGCCGGCTGGCCGAGGCGCCCGCACCCGCTCGGCCCCGCCCGCCGAAGGCGCTCATCGCCCCGCATGCCGGCTACTCGTACTCGGGGCCGATCGCCGCCAGCGCCTTCGCGGCGCTCGGCGGGGGTGCCGGCGCCGCCGGCGGCGTCCGGCGGGTGGTGCTGCTTGGCCCCTCGCATCGGGTGCCGTTGCGGGGCCTCGGGCTGCCGGGGGTGGAGCGCTTTGCCACGCCGATCGGCGAGGTGCCGGTCGACCTCGACGCCGTCGCGGCGGTCGAGCGCCTGCCGCAGGTGGCGGTGCGGCGCGACGCCCACCTCGCCGAGCATTCGCTCGAGGTCGAGCTGCCCTTCCTGCAGGTGGTGCTCGGCCGCTTCGAGCTGCTGCCGCTGGTCGCCGGCGAGGCCGGCGCCGACGAGGTCGCCGAGGTGCTCGAGCAAGTCTGGGGAGGTGACGACACCGTGCTGGTGATCAGCTCCGACCTGTCGCACTATCTGCCCGCCGCGGCCGCCGAACGGGCCGACGCCGAGACCGCCGCCCAGATCCGCTCCCTGGCCGGCCCGCTGGGCGCCCGCCAGGCGTGCGGCGCGGTGGCGATCAACGGCCTGCTGCCCGTGGCGCGCCGCCGCCGGTTGGTGGCGCACCAGCTCGACCTCCGCCACTCCGGTGACACCTCCGGCGATCGCAGCCGGGTGGTCGGCTACGGCGCCTGGGCTTTTTCGGCCGACGACCCGAACGACGCCGACGCCGAGAACGGTGCGGTCGACGCGAACGGTGCGAGCGGCGCGAGCGGCGCGAGCGATGCGAGTGATGCAAGCGATGCGACCGATGCAACCGATGCGAGCGGCGCGAGCGATGCGACCGATGCAGATACCGTCTGAGCTCGAGGCCGCGCCGGGGCCCGGGGCCGCCGACCAGGGTGGCGCCGTGCACGGCCGGGTGCTCCTGGCGCTCGCTCGCGAGGCGATCGCCGATGCGCTGGCCGCCCCCTTGACGGCGCCGCGAACCCCCCCGGCCGTGCTCGCCGCGCCCTGGTTGCGCGCCGATGGCGCCTGCTTCGTGACCCTGACTCGGCAGCGCCGGCTGCGCGGCTGCATCGGTTCGGTGCGGGCGCGCCGGCCGCTCGCCGACGACGTACGCGCCAACGCCCGCGCCGCGGCTCTGGGCGATCCGCGCTTCCCGCCGCTCACCGCCGGGGAGCTGGCGGCGACCCGGATCGAGGTATCGCTGCTGGCGCCCGCCACGCCGCTGCCGGCGGCGAGCGAGGAGGAGGCGCTGGCCGCCCTGCGTCCCGGCATCGACGGCCTGATCCTCGACGGCGGCGGCGACGCCCATGCCACCTTCCTGCCGCAGGTCTGGGAGCAGCTGCCGTCGCCGCGCGATTTCCTCGCCCACCTCAAGCACAAGGCCGGCCTGCCGCAGGACTTCTGGTCGCCGGCCCTGCGGCTGCTGCGCTACACCGTGACCAAGTGGTCGGAGCCGGAGCCGCCCGACGATCCAGGACCGGCGGCGGCCGCGAGCCCGCCGGAGGATGCGCCGCGTTGAACGGAGAAGGCGGCCACGCCGACCGGCTCGCGCCGACGCGGCGGGAGCTCTTGCAACTCGCCGGCCTGGGGGCGGCTGCTGCTGCCGCGGCGCTGACTCCGGCGCCCGGCGTCGCCATGGAGCCGCTTGCCGGCGCCGCCAGGCGGCTCTCCCCACCGCCCTTGCCGGCGCCGCCGCCGCCCTTGCCGCCGTCGCCGCCGGACTGGGCGAAGCTGCGCGCGCGGCTCACCGGCTCCCTGGTGCTGCCGGGCGACCCGGGCTACGACGCCGCGCGGCGCTCTTTCAACCCGCTGTTCGACGCCCGGCGGCCGGCGGCCGTGGCGCGCTGCGCCGGGCCGGCGGACGTTCAGGCCTGCGTCGCGGCGGCCGCCGCCGCGCGGTTGCCGGTCGCGGCCCGCGGCGGCGGCCACAGCTACGCCGGTTACTCGACCCCGGAGCAGGGCCTGGTGGTCGATCTCGGCGGCATGGCCGGCGTGGACGTGCGGCCGGACGGCACCGCGATCGTCGGCGCCGGTGCCCGCCTGATCGACGTCTACGCCGCGCTCGCCCGGGCGGGGCGCTGCCTGCCGGCCGGCTCCTGCCCGACCGTCGGCATCGCCGGCCTGACCCTCGGCGGCGGCATCGGGGTGCTGGCCCGGAAGCTGGGCCTGACCTGCGACCGGCTCGTCCTGGCGCAGGTGGTGACCGCCGACGCGGTGCTGCGCACCGTCACGGAAGGCGCCGACGCGGAGCTGTTCTGGGCCCTGCGCGGCGGTGGCGGCGGCAACCTGGGGATCGTGACCTCCTTCACCTTCAGCACCGCGCCGGCGCCCGAGCTCACCATCTTTTCGCTGCACTTTCCGGCCGGCGCCGCGGCCGCGGTGCTCGCGGCCTGGCAGGCCTGGGCGCCGGCGGCTCCCGACGAGCTCTGGTCGAATTGCATCCTGTCGAGCGGCAGCCCGCCGGCCTGCCGTGCCGGCGGCTGCTTCGCCGGTACCGCCGCGGCCCTGGCGCCGCTGCTGGACGACCTGGTGCGCAGGACCGGCGCCCGCCCGGCGAGCCGGTCCGTGCGGTCGCTGCCCTACCTGGACGCGATGCGCTACTTCGGCGGCTGTTCGCGGCGCAGCGTCGGCGAGTGCCGCCTCCGGGGCGACGGCGAAGGGCAGCTCGCCCGCGAGGCCTTCGTCGCCTCCTCGCGGATGATGCCCCGGCCGCTCGCCGATCCGGCGCGGGCGGTGGCGCTGCTGGAGCGCCCGCCGGGCGCGCCGGGCGTCGATCTGCTCTTCGACGCGCTCGGCGGGGAGGTGGGCCGGGTGCCCGTCGCCGCCACGGCGTTTCCGCACCGCGCGGCGCTCGCCTCGGTGCAGATCTACGCCGCGACCGGCGCCGCCGATCCGCGGCACGCCATGCGGGAGGCACGGGCGGTGGCGGAGATCGGCGGCGGCCTCGATGCGCTGCTCGGAGGCGGCGCCGGCGCCTACGTCAACTACCTCGACCCGGCGATGCCGGACTGGGCGGCCGCCTGCTATGGCTCCAACCTCGGCCGCCTGCGCGCCGCCGCCCGGCGCTACGATCCGGGCGGCGTCTTCGCCTTCGCCCAGGGCCTCGCCAGTGCCTAGAGTTTGACCGGAGGAGCGCCGCTCGGGCGGCGAGAACAGTGGCGTATCTGCATATTTATATTTGTATCGCACATACGGGCGCTCTATAATGCAGGAGGTGAAGTGTCCGCAGGCTGCCGACCCAGGCAGAAGGGAAGCTATGACGACCGGCGGCGTGCCCCGCGCAAGGCTTTTGATTCCAGCCCTCCTGCTGCTGGGGTGCCACCCGGGATTGACCCCGCCGCCGGCGGCCAAGTCCATACCGGAGGTAACCGAGATCATCGAGGCGCGTGACCTCGATCACGGGCGCGTGCTGGACATCAAGGAGAAGTTCAAGCCGCAAGACGCGGAGTACCAGCGTGCGAGGAGCCTCTATCGGCAGGCCTACGCGCGCTTCGACGGCTGGACGAACGAGATCGTGGTCTACATCTTGGCCGGCACCAAGAAGGACCCGCGCACCGACGATACCTACAAGACCCTCGCGGAGGCTGCCGGTCGGGCAGACAATGACTTCGCAGAGTATGTGGAGAGCGTGACCGGGCGCAGCAAAGGGGTGGCGTCGATCGCGGCGTCGCTCGTCGAGGTTGGGATCAAGATCTGGATCGAGCTGCGGGACGCCGGGCTGAAGGAACGGAAAGTGGTGGCTGACTACTTCGACATCCGCCTCAAGTGGGAAGCCTGGGAAGCGATCACGGCAGGGCCGCCATCGGCAGTGACTAAAGCCAAGGAGACCCCATGACGGTCTCTCGCAGGTCAAGCGTCAAGCTCCTCTTTTGCGCTGCCGCCGAGTTGCTCGCGATCTGTGCATCAGCTCACGCCGCGTCGTCGAAGCTGCCTGCCGCCGCGCCAATCGGCGCCGCTGGCGGCGCCGTCGCGAGCGTACGCGAGCTGCCGCGTCCCTCGGAGCGATGGGCGCTCGTCGTCGGCGTCGGCAGGTATGACGATCCCTTCGTGCACCCGCTCTACGGCGACGCCGACGCGACCGCGTTTGCGACCGTGCTCGTGGAGCGTGCCGGCTTTCACAGCGATCACATCGTGCTGCTCGCGGGGCAGCACACGAAGGACTGTCGCCCGGTCCGCCCGCGAGGCACTGGCGAGCGCGCGCCCAGCGCGGATTCTACCGATCAGGATTGTCAGCCTACGCGCAGCAACCTTTGGCAGAGGCTTGCCGAGTTGACAAGTCAAATACCGCCCACCGGACTGTTCGTCCTTTTCTTCTCGGGCCACGGCATGTACGTCGGCGGCGAGTCCGTGCTGTTCATGTCCGATTTCAAGTACCGGGCTGGAGACAGCTATCTCAAGGCGCAGGGGGTGAGCGCCACGGAGCTGGCGGAAACCATTCGCGCCAGCAATATCAAGCAAGTCCTGATCTTCTTGGATGCTTGCCGTGATCAGCGGCTCGCGACCAAGGGGCCGGAGCAGGACGCCATCTCGGAGAAATTCAACAAGGGGTTCGATCTCGACGCGCTCAACGCCAACGTGAAAGCGTTCATGACGTTCTTTTCGAGCGAGGCAGGTTCCCCCTCGTACGAAGACCCGGCCGAGAAGCGGTCGTACTTCACCTCCGAGCTCGTGCGCGCCTTCGACGGCCAGGGAAATGCGTATGACGCGCGCCATCTCCTGACTCTCGAAGGCTTGATCCGGCACGTGCAGACCAACGTCGAGAAACGCGTCGAGAAGGATAGGCGAGGACACCAGCTCCCTGACTTTCAGCTTCGCGGCTACCTTCCTCTCGACCTCGCGCTGGCGGGAGAAAAACCATGATCACCTCGCGGCACGCCCGCCGAACGCTGCTCCTCCTGGCCGCGGCTGCATTGGCCGCCAACTCGGCCTCGTCTGGCGGCGCCCCGCCCACTGCACCTGCGATCAAGCCCGGAGACGGTGCCCGCGAGGGCAAGGTAGCCGTGCGCCAACTGCCGCCGCCAGCCGACCGCTGGGCCCTGGTGGCGGGTATCGGGAAGTATGGCGCCAAATCCAATCTATCCGAGCTCCATGGCGACCTGGACGCGACCTCGTTCGCAACGACTCTCGAGGAGCACGCCGGCTTCCGCAACGATCACATCGTGCTGCTCGCGGGCCAGGACACCAGGAACTGCCGTCCGCTGCTCCCCGGTGAGATAAAGGCAGGCGCGGCGGCGTCGCAGCCGCGCGCCCGGCCGCTGGCCGGTGGACGAGGGTTGACGTCGTCGCCTTGCGAGCCGACCCGCCAGCACCTGGTGAACGAGCTGCGGCAGATTACCTCCAAGATGACGCAGGACGGACTGTTCGTGTTCTTCTTCTCCGGGCACGGACAGCGCATGGCCGGTGAGTCCGTGCTGTTTCCGTCCGACGTCGTGTACAGACCCGCGCTCGACGACGCGGCCAGGGAGCTCGATCTCAAGCATCAAGGCTTGAGCGGCAGAGACTTTGCCGATGTCATGAATACGGACCATGCAAGACAGGTGTTCATCTTTCTCGATGCCTGTCGTGGTCAGCTGACGACGGAGCGAGCGGCGCCAGAGAGCAACGCCTCGGCGGAGTTCAGCAAGGGCTTTGACCTCAAGAACTTCGGCGTCGCCGTCGATGCTTCCATGACCTTTTATTCGAGCGGGCAGGGTTCGGCTTCGTACGAGGACGGCGAAGGGAGGTCCTATTTCACCTCGGAGCTGACGCAGGCCTTCGACGGGCGGAGAGATGCGTACGGTCCGCGCAACGTCCTTACCCTGGCTGGTCTGGTCAAGTCCGTAAAGGACAACGTGGAGAGCCGCGTCGAGCTGGACAAGGGCGTACCACAGAAACCAGAATTTCATTACGACGGTTTGGTTCCCGAGCAGCTCGTACTGGCGGGACGAGAGGTGCCGAGCGGTTCTCATCCGGATTTGCTGTCCGGTTCGGCCGTGCTCATGACACCCGACGCCACGCGGGTCTACGTGGCGAACAGCCGGGGAGTGCTCAACGTCTTTGACACCGCAACCGGCCAGCCACAGCAGATCATCGACCTCCGTCCCGGCACGCCCGGGAGGATGGTGATGGCGGTGCGACGCAACCGGATTTACGTTACCGATCCGGCATCGCGGACCGTCGTGGTCATCGATGCCGCGAGCCAGCGGGTGCTTTGGCGGTTGCCGACGGGTGTCTACCCCGAGGACCTGGCGCTGACACCTGATGAAACGAAACTCTATGTCGCCAACCAGCAGCCGGCACCGGTGGGCAGCATCAGCGTCTTCGATCTCGGGGAAAGCGACAAGCTTCGTACCTCGATCACGGGTGTCAACTGTCCAGAAGGCCTCGCCATGGCTCCCGACGGAGCTCTGATGTACGTTGAGTCGCAGTGCGGGTTCGCAGACGATCCGCTCTTCGTCGTCGACACCAGGGTGGACAGAGTCGATCATTCCTTTTCAGGCTTTGCCGTCGGCACCACCGCCCTGGGGATGTTGCCGAACGGCGAGAAGCTATACATCGGGACGGGGGAGCCGGAACGGACGAGAGTTCTGATCACCGCCACCGGCGACGTCAAGGCGCTCGGCCGGCCCGGTGATCCCAAGGCCTATGCCAGATACTTCGCCGCCACCCCCGACGGCAAGTACGTGCTGGGCGTCGGCGGCTCCCGCTACCTGCTGGTCATCAATGCGATCACCGACGAGGTCGTCAGGGTGAAGGATCTTGGCTCACCCGGCGCCGGGATCGTCATCGGGACCGCACCCGGCACGACCAGGGCGGTCTGCTACGTCTGGCTGCCCGAGGAGAATCGCCTCTTCTTCACCGCCTTGGACGGTATCCTCTCCGCAGATACAGAACACTAGACGACGGGCGTGTGGCGCGCCGTTCCCCGGCTCCTACTCCGGCTGCCAGTGCGGCACCCGCCCCGGGGTCCACGGCGCGCCGGCCGAGTCGAGCTGATCCTGCAGCTTCTCGAGATCCACCTCCACCAGCTGGCGCAGGCCTTCGAGCACCGGCGCGAAGCTCTGGGCGGCGATGCGGTAGGCGTCCTCCTGGGTGCGGGTGGGCGACGTCATGTTGCCCCACGAGATGCTGGTCTGCAGCCGCTGCAGGATGGCCGGCGGCGCCGGCTCGCTGTGCTCGGCGATCACCTTGTCGCCGTTGATCGCCTCGTAGAGGTCCTTGAGCCGGATGCGCAGCTGGTGCGCGGCGGTGACCAGGCCGGCGTCCGCGGCGGGGGTGTCGAGCAGCGCCCGGTCGACGAGATTGAGCCGGTGCTCCGCCTCTTCCGCCGACTGCACGGCGCCGAGCACCGCCCGTTGCAGGCGGGAGACCTTGCGCTCGAAGGCCAGCGCCGCGGCGCGGTCCTTGGCCGGCACGTCCGCGTGCTCGGCCGGCGCGACGGTGAAGGTCTGCGGCTGCGCCAGCGGCGTCAGCACGCCGTCCACCCGCTGGGCGATCGACACCCGGTAGGTGCCGGGCGCCACCAGCGGGCCCCTCGGGGGACCCTCGAACTCCTCCTCGGGGGAAGATGCCGCTCCGGCCGGGATCGACGCCGGGAAGCGCAGGTCCCAGGCGACGCGATGCAGGCCGGCGGTGACCGGGCCGGTGCCGTGGCGGATGACGTGGCCCTCCTCGTCGGCGACCGTCCACTCGATCGCCGGCGCCGGCTCGCGGTCCTCGGCGCGCAGCTCCTCCCAGGTGGGATAGAAGACGTCCTTGCCGGCCTTCACCGCCTTGTCCTCGGCCTCCTGGCGGCGATGCTTGCGGTCCTTGACGTCGTCCTTCAGGTAGTAGGTGAAGACCGCGCCATACGGCGGGTTGGGAGCGGCGTAGAAAGCGTCGCCGAGAAAACCCTTGTGGTACCCGCCGAGCGGCGCGGTCTCGACGAACATCGCGGCCGGCTTGACCGGGAACAGCACCACCGGCTGGTCGAGCAGCTTGGCGTCGATCAAGCGCAGGAGCGAATAGTCGTCGAGGATATAGAAGCCGCGGCCGAAGCTGGCCAGCACCAGGTCGCTCTCCCGCCGCTGGATGACGATGTCGCGCACCGCGATCGTCGGCAGATCGCCGGTCAGGCGCAGCCATTTCTTGCCGCCGTCGAGGGTGAAGTAGGCGCCGAACTCGGTGCCGGCGAACAGCAGGTTACGGTCGGCGTCGTCTTCGGCGAAGCCGTAGACCGTGCCGCGGGCCGGCAGGTTGCCGGCGATCGAGGTCCAGGTCGCGCCGCGGTCGGAGCTGCGTGCCAGGTAGGGCTTGAAGTCGCCCATCTTGTGGTTGTCCCAGGCGGCGTAGACGGTGTCGGCGTCGTGCCGCGAGGCGGTGAGATTGGCCACGTAGGTGTTCTCGGGCACTCCCGGGAAGCGGTCGAGCTTGCGCCAGTGGGCGCCGTCGTCGTCGGTCGCCTGGATGAGGCCGTCGTCGGTGCCGATGTAGAGCAACCCCTCGTGGCGCGGCGATTCGGTCAGCGACACGATGTTGCCGTAGAACGAGGTGGAGGAGTTCTTGGCCACGCTGTCCGCGCCCCAGACGCGGCCCATCACCTTGAGCTTGTTGCGGTCCACCTGGCGCGTCAGGTCGGGGCTGATCGCCCGCCAGGAGTCGCCGCGGTCGTCGCTCCGGAACAGGCGGTTGGCGCCCATGTACAGCCGGGTGTGGGAAAACGGGCTGATGATCAGCGGCGAGTCCCAGTTGAAGCGCAGCGCCGGCTCGCCCGGCCCCGGCTGCGGCTGGAGCTCGATGGCGATGCCGGTGCGGCGGTCGAAGCGCACCACGGCGCCGTACTGCGACTGCGCGTAGACGGTGTTGGGGTCCTCGGGATCCGCCTTGCTGACGAAGCCGTCGCCGCCGTTGGTCGCCACCCAGTCGCGGTTGGTGATGCCGTTGACGGCGAAGGTGCGGCTGGGCCCGGCGACGCTGCCGTTGTCCTGGGCGCCGCCGTAGACGTTGTAGAACGGCAGGGCGTTGTCGACGTCGGCGCGGTAGAGCTGGGCCAGCGGCAGGTTGGCCTTCCATTCCCAGCTGGCGGCGCGATCCCAGGTCTCGTAGACGCCGCCGTCGCAGGTGGCGAGCAGGTGATCGGTGTTGGCGGGGTCGATCCACAGGCCGTGATTGTCGACGTGTTTGGACGACTCGCCGAGCAGGCGGAAGGTCTTGCCGCCGTCGTCGGTGACCTTGTTGAAGGTCTCGAGCAGGTAGACGCGATCGACGACCTTCGGATCGGCGACGATGTGCTGGTAGTACATCGGGATGCCGGAGACCGTCGCGCTGCGCTTCTCCCAGTTGGCGCCGGCGTCGCGCGAGCGGAAGAAGCCGGAGGTGCCGCGCGCCGCCTCGATGGTGGCGTAGACGACGTCGGGATCGGCCGGCGCCACCGCCAGGCCGATGCGCCCCAGCTGTTCCTTGGGCAGCCCGTTGGTCAGCTTCTGCCAGCTGGCGCCGGCGTCGCGCGACTTGTAGATCGCCGACTCGGGGCCGCCGTCGATCAGCGTCCAGACGTGCCGGCGGCGCTGGTAGGCGGCGGCGTAGAGCACGTCGGGGTTGCGCGGATCCATCACCAGGTCGGTGACGCCGGTGTCGTCGCTGACGAACAGCGACCGTTTCCAGCTCTTGCCGCCGTCGGTGGTCTTGTAGACCCCGCGCTCGCCGCCGGCCGACCAGAGCGGGCCCTGCGCCGCCACGTAGACGACCTCGGAATGGCGCGGATCGACCAGGATGCGGGCGATGTGCTCGGAGCTCTTGAGGCCGGTGCTCTGCCAGTGATGGCCGCCGTCGATCGACTTGTAGACGCCGTCGCCGTAGGAGACGCTGCGCTGGCTGTTGTTCTCGCCGGTGCCCACCCAAACCACCAGCGAGTCGTTGGGGTCGATGGTGACGCAGCCGATCGAATAGGAGCCCTCGCCGTCGAAGATCGGCTCGAAGGTGGTGCCGGCGTTGGTGGTCTTCCAGACTCCGCCTGATGCGACCCCCAGGTAGTAGGTGCTGGGATGGCGAGGATCGACGGCGAGGTCGGCCACCCGCCCCGAGATGAAGGCCGGTCCGATACCGCGCAGCTTGAGGCCGGCGAAGGTGGCGTCCGAGAGGGGTTCCTTTTTCTCGCTCTTGTCCCCCTTGGCGGCCTTGTCCCCCTTGTCGGCCTGGTCCCCATGCTGGCCGCTCTTGGCGGTTTGGTCCCCATCGCCGCTCCTGGCGGCTTGGTCCCCATCGCCGCTCCTGGCGGCTTGGTCCTCCCGGCCGGCCGCGCCCACGGTCCGTGCCAGAGCCGGCGCCAGGCAAAGCAGCAGCGCCACCATCAAGGTAGTTCGTTTCACAGGCACTCCCTCCAAGAGTCTTTGGCGGCTGGATCGGTCCGCACGCTCGGTCGTGATCAGGTCGGAAGATAGTCCAAGGCGAAGGGTTTAGGAAGCCCTTACTGCTGTCGGCACGCCGCCGGTCGGCTCAGGGCGCCGTCACCCGGGAGCGTCGCCGGCGGGTTCTGGCTTCGCCCACGCCGCCTTCGGGCCATCGATCGCCTGGGCGAGGTGGTGCTTGGCCATGGCCTGCTTCGCCGGCAGCCGCGCCAGATACTCGATCTCGTCGCCGGTCAGGTCGGGGTGGAAGAAGTCGAACAGCAGGACGAAGCGCGCCTGGTCGCTGTCGTTCCAGGCGGAATGCAGGAAGGAGTCGTCGAAGACGATGCAGCGCCCTTCCTGCTGCTCGAGCTCGTGATCTCCGACCTTCAACTTGCAGCCGGGCGGCACCCGTAGCGGCAGCTGGCACCGCAAGATCGCGTTGGTGACGCCATGGTGCGGCGCGATCCGGGTGTGCGGGGCGAGGGCCGAGAACATCGCCAGGCCGAATTGCGAGACTCCGGGGATCGAGGTCAGCAGGCGGGTGGTTTCGGGACACTGGCGGCAGATCGCCTCGATTCTCTCGCCGTGAGCCCAGAGGTAGGCGGCCGCCCATTCTCCCTGATGGGTGAAGTCGGGGTTGACCCGCAAGAAGTCGGCGCTGGCGAGGAGCGCGCTGAACTCGGCCTGGATGAGCGGGAAGGCGGCCTCGAGGACGGCGACCCAGGGAAAGCGCCGGCCGTCGTGGATCTCGCGGGTGCCCAGCCCGGGCACGAACAGCACCGGCTGCTGCATGGCGAAGTGCGAGCGGAGCGGGAAGACCGGAGATGCCGTCGCGGCCTTTTCCGCGACCGCCTCGGCGAAAACCGCCAGGCGCGTGGTCGCGTAGGCGCCGGCGCCGGCCGGCCGCAGCAGGCCGCGGGCGATCCAGGTCTCGAGCAGCAGGCCGTAGGTCTCGCGGTCGAGGTCCCAGGTCTCCGCGGCGCGCGCGAAAGCCGCCTCGGCCGCCAGGGGGCTCGCGAAGCCGAGCAGCAGCTCGACCTGATCGGCTGCCACCTCGGCCAGCTCGGTCATCACGTGGGGGGCCCGCTCGGCATCCGCGCGCAGGTTTCCGGCGGGCGTCAGCCGGAAGCGCAGGCTCGCGGGAACCACGTACCAGGTGCTCCAATCCAGCCGTTTCTCATCCATGGTCTGGCCTCGCAGTCGGAGGTTCCATTCTACCTGGTGCCCCGACCCCTCTGGCGGGGGGAGCAGGGTACTGGCGGCGACGATGGACCCGCTCCACCGGATTGACCCGCTCCGTCGGAGCGCCGCATGATCCGGGCGTGAGCCTCCCCTGGCGCCCCCTCCTTGCCGGCGAGGCCGCGGCCCGAGCGCTGGCGGCGGCCGGCGACATCGCCGCCGTCACCGCCCGCGGCGTCTCCTTCTATCCCCGCAACCTCCGGCCCGAGGGCGTTCCGGTCTGGGAGAACGCGCTGAGCAGCGGCCGTGTGGGGCAGTGTCTCCTCCATGCCTACCTTGCGCTTCACGGCGCTGGCGCTGGCGATGCCCATGCCGACGTCGCCATCGACCTGCTCGACCAGGCCACCGAGGCCGCCGCCGGCCTGCGCCTGGGCACCAGCCTGTACCTCGGCTTTCCGGGGATCGCCTGGACCGCGGCCCACCTGGCAGGGCGCCTGTTCGCGGACGAGGAGGATGGCAACCGGGAGGTGGACGAGGTTCTCCTGCGCAGCCTTTCGCGCTCGCCCTGGGAGGGCGCTTACGACCTCTTCACCGGTCTGGTGGGGCTGGGCGTCTACGCGCTCGAGCGGCTGCCGCGGCCGGCCGCGGCGCAATGCCTCGAAGCGGTCGTCGCGCAGCTGGCGCGCCGCGCCGAGCGCCATCCGGAAGGTGCCGCCTTCTTCAGCCCGGTGGGCGACCTGCCTCCTCAATTCCGCGGGGAGCTCCCGCAGGGCGCCTATGTCCTCGGCATGGGCCAGGGGGTCGCGGGCGTCATCGCGCTGCTGGGTGCCGCCTGTCAGGCCGGTGTCGCCGCCCCCGCGGCGCGGTCGCTGCTCGCCGCCACGGTCTCGTGGTTGCTGGCGCGCGAGCGGCCTCCGGAGAGCGGCTACCGCTTCCCTCAGTTCCACTTCTCCGGCGCCGCGGCGCGAGAAAGCCCACTCGCCTGGCGGGTCGGGGATCTCGGCATCGCCGCCAGCCTCCTGCTGGCGGCGCGTGGCGCGGGCGAGCCGGCCTGGGAAGCCGCCGGCCGGCGCGTGGCGCTCGCCGCGGCCGCCCGCCATCCCGACCTGGCCGGCGGCGCCGGCGCCGGGCTCTCCGACGGGCCGGCCGGTATCGGCCACGTCTTCAACCGGCTCTATCAGGCGACCGGCGAGACGGCCCTCGCCGAGGCCGCGCGCCGCTGGCTCGACCAGGCGCTCGCCCAGCGCACCCCTGGCGTCGGCATTGCCGGTTTTCGCATCACCTATCGTGGCGAGTGGTTGGACGAGCCCGGGTTTGCCAGGGGAGCCACGGGCATCGGACTGGCTCTCCTCGCGGCTGTCTCTCAAGTCGATCCGGCCTGGGATCGGGCGCTCCTGCTCTCCACGTTGCCTATCCCCTTGTCTTGAGCCATGGAAACGATGTATAAGAGGGCTAGTTCAACAGTCGTATAGCATAAGAAAGGGGCGAACGTGAAGAAAAGGAAGAAGCAGTTGGTCCTCTCGAAAGAGACCGTGCGGAATCTGATCACCCCGGCGAGAGACCTGGACCTGGCGGAGATCGCAGGGGGCTCCTGCAACCTTTCGCCCTCGGGGCACACCGAACCCTGCAAGCCCTGACCCGCACCGTACCGCAGCGGCTTCGTTGAAGGAGCCGTCTGCAGGCCGGCAACGGCCCATTGCAACGGCAGAACGCCGGCCCGCCCCCGCTCCCCCGCTCCAGAATCGAGGGTGGGCCGGCGCTGCTGCCATCACTCGCAGCGCATCGCCTCGAGCGCATCGACGCGGCTCGCCCGCCGCGCCGGCAGCCAGTTGGCGACCAGGGCGAAGGCCGCGAGGACCCCCGCCGCGCCGAGGTAGGTCCACGGGTCCGCGACCGCGACCTCGTAGACCTGGCCTGCCAGCAGCCGGCTGAAGGCATAGGCGCCCGCCAGCCCGAGCAGCAGGCCGGCTGCAACCAGCCGCATCCCCTGCCGGACGATCATTCGCACCACCTCGTCGCCCCTGGCGCCCAGGGCCATGCGGATGCCGATCTCGTGCACCCGCTCGCCGACCGCGCCGCTGACCAGCCCGTAGACCCCGACCACCGCCAGCAGCAGCGCCAGGGCGGCAAGGATACCCAGCAGGCAGGTCCTGACGCGCCTGCCGGCGAGCGCCGACGAGACGACCCGCGTCAGGGTCTGCACCTTGTCGAGCGGCAGATCCGGGTCGAGCGTCTGGATGGCGCGGCGGATCGGTCCGACCAGTCGCCGCGGGTCGCCCGCGGCGCGCACGACCAGCGTCGAGGTCCCGACCGGAAGTTGCAGCTGCGGGATGTAGACCTCCATCTCCGGCGCGATGGCGAGATCCGTGTCGCGCACGTCGCCCACCACCCCGATCACCGTCCACCATGGCGCGTCCGGCCGGCTCGGGATCCGGCCGAAGGAGACGCGCCGGCCGACCGCATTCTGTCCCGGCCAGAGGCGGGACGCCGCGAAACGGCCGAGGATGGTCACCGGCAGGCTCTTGCGGTCGTCGCCCTCGCTGAAGGTCCGGCCGGCGAGCAGCGGGATCTTCAGCGCGGCGAAATAGTCGGGGCTGACCAGGCTGCCATGGCCGCTGTGGTCCTCGCCGGGCAGGCGAGCCGGGCGCCCTTCGGCAACGACCTCGACCAGCTCGCCGTCCTCGGCCAGCGGCAGCGCGTCGATCGCGGCCGCGTGCTCCACTCCCGGCAGCGCGCCGATGCGTTGCAGCGCCCGCTGGAAGAGCTCCGACTGGCGTGCCGGGTCGGGATATCGCGACGCGGGCAGAGTCAGCTTCGCGGCGATCACGCCCCGCGGCTCGAAGCCGGGATCCACCGCCTGCAGGCGCGCGAAGCTCCGCAGCAGCAGGCCGGCGCCAACCAGCAGGGCCAGCGTCAGCGCCACCTCGCCGAGCACCAGGGCGCGGCGCGTCAGCCCGCCGCGGCGGCCGCCCGCGACCGCCCGACCCCCCTGCCGGAGCGCGCCGTGGAGCTGGCTGCCGGTCGCCGCCAACGCCGGCACCAGGCCGCAAACCGCTCCCGTGGCGGCCGATACCAGAACGGCGTAGGCGAGGACCCGCGCGTCGATGCCGATCGCTTCGGCGCGTGGAATGGCATCGGGGTCGAGCGCGATCAGCACCCGCGTCCCCCAGCGCGCGACCAGCAGCCCGAGCGCGCCGCCGGCGCCGGCGAGGAGCAGGCCCTCGGCGACGCTCTGCCGCGCCAGGCGCCACCGCCCCGCCCCCAGCGCGGCACGGACGGCGAGCTCGCTCTCGCGCGAGGCCATCCTGGCGAGCAGCAGGTTCGCCACGTTGACGCAGCCGATCAGCAGCACCGTCCAGACCGCCAACTGCAACATGGTGAGGGCGGGTCGGATCTCCCGGACCGTCAGGTCCTGCAGGCGGGTGAGGTCGACACCCCATCCCTTGTCCTCGGCAGGGAATTGCCGCGCCAGCCGGCCGGCGGTCGCCGACATGTCCGCCTGGGCGGAGGCCAGGCTCACCGCGGGCCGCAAGCGGCCGATCACGCCCAGATAGTGAGCGCCGCGGCGCTCCTTGGCATAGTCGAGTGCGAGCGGCACCCAGAGCTGGCTCTTGCCCGGGTATTGCAGGGTCGACGGCGCGACGCCGACCACCGTACAGGAGCGGCCGTCGATGACGATCCGGCGCTGCAGGATGCCGGCATCGCCGCCGAAGCGGCGATGCCAGAGGCCGGCGCTCAGGACCACCACCGGTTCGCCGCCCGGCCGGTCGTCCGCCGGTTGCAGCCAGCGCCCGGCGAGGGGCCGCACGCCCAGGGTACCGAAGAAGCCGCCGGTCACCGCGGCGCCGGGGAGGGCCTCGGGTTCGCCACCGCCGGTCAGCGTATAGCGGCCGCGGTGGAAGGCGTCGAGGCTGGAGAAGACCTGGTTGAGGCGGCGCCAGTCGGCGAAGTTCGGCGGCGAGCCGCCCATCTCCGAGAACCCCAGCGCCGGCGCGCTTTCGGTGACTACCACCAGCTGCTCCGGCCGCGGCCACGGCAGGGGCTCGATCAGCACCCCGTCGACGACGCTGAAGATCGCCGTGTTGGCGCCGATGCACAGGGTGAGGGTGAGGACGGCCAGGACGGTGACGGCCGGTCTGCGCCGCAGCGAGCGTGCGCCGAAGCGCAGGTCCTGCCAAAGGCTACCCATGCGTCGACCACCTTAGCATTTCCCCGGACTTGCGGCGGGGTCGAGCAGCGGCTACCGTTGGCGCCCATGGTTCCGTATCCGCGGGCGGTCATCCTGGCCGGGGGCAGGGGTTCCCGGCTCGGCACCCTGGGCCAGGTGCTGCCCAAGTGCCTGCTGCCGATCTTCGACCAGCCGCTCCTGATGCGCCAGATCGAGCAATGTGCCGAGGCGGGCGTCGCCGAGATCCTGGTTGCGACCTCGGCGACCTTCGCCGGCAGCGTGCGCTCGGCGCTCGCCCTCTACACGCCGCCGGCGGGGGTGACCATCTCCTGCGTGGCCGAAGGCGAGCCGCTCGGACCGATCCTGGGCCTGCTTGCGCTGGCGCCGTCGCTGGCAGGTGATGCGGTGCTGGTGCTCCTCGGCGACGAGTACTACGAAGACTCGTCGCCGTTCCGCGCGCTGGCCGGGCGTGCGGCGGCGCCCGACCTGCTGGTGGGCGTCGTGCGCGATTCGGCGCCGCACCGCATCCTGTGCAACGTGGTGACCGACGCGGCCGGCCGCGTGCTGAGCGTGCGTGAGAAGCCGGCCGCCGGCCAGCTGGCCGGCAGCACGCGCTGGTGCGGTTGCGTGGGATTCGGCGCCGGGTTGCTCGACGGCGTGCCGCCCGACCTGGTGCGGCACCATCCGCATCTCGGCGATCTGCTGTCGTGGTTGCTCGCTCGCGGTGCGCGGGCCGAGGCACTCGAGTTTCGCGAGATCCATCTCAATCTCAACACCGCCGAGCAGGCGCTGCTGGCCGCGATGGTCGAGGCGCGGCGGCGGCAGCGCGAGGCGGGCCGGCCGGCGCTGCCGGCGCTCGATGAGGCGATCGCGGGTCTGCTCCATGCGGCGGACGTGGCTGGCTAGGCCTGGCGATCGACCCGACGAGAGACCCCGAACCGGCCAGAGCGACGGACGACCAGCGCATGTCACGACGACCTCCTGAGGGCCGGCGACGCCGTCCGTGGGTGCTCATGGTCTTCCCCTCGACCAGCACTCACCTCATGGCGGGGAGCATCGGCGAGCTGACGGCGCTCATCCGGCTGGCGCGGGGCCTGTCCAGGGAACGCTTTCGGATCAGTTATGCGGAGTTGCTCCGCGCCTGGGACCCGCATCCCCGGGTCGACGGTCTGCTGCGCCGCGTGCGCGGCTTTGCGCTGCTCGAAAAGGAGCGCGGGCAGAGCGGCCTCGACGTCGAGGTGCGCCCGATGGATCGTGCTCCCGACCTCATCGTGCTGGCGAGCTTTCGCGCCTTTTTCCAGGTACCGATCTTCCCCCAGCTGACCCCGGCGCTGCTGGCGCTCTGGCAGGCGGCCGGCGTCCGCATCGCGGCGCTGGACCCCTGCGGCGATTCCTTCGTCTGCCCGCTCCCGCCGGGCGTCGCGGTCATCCTGCCGCGGCCCTTCACCTACGGCGAGGCGCCCCGTGCGGAGCAGCTCGTGTTCTCGGCCGGCGCGGTGGCGGCCCGCCCGCGGCGCCACCACCGCTGGCTGTGGGCGGCCGCGCCCTGGATGCATGCCTTTCCGGAATTCCCGGCCGCCGAGCGTCTGGCCATGCTCGGTCTTTCCCGGCTCGGCGTCGAGGTCAGCGTGCTGAGCCCGCTCGATCCCTCGCTGCCGTTTCTGCCTCAGGCGCGGGTGATCCGAGAGGACCTTCCCTACGGCGAGCTGGAGGCCGAGGTCGCGCGCCACGACCTCCTGATCACCGCCAACTGCCGGTCCGTTCTGGCCGCCCGCGCGGCGGCAATGGGCGTCCCGCTCGCCCTGGTGGATCCGGCCGCCCTGCCGCGCCCGGGCGGGCACGACCCGGTCACCGAGAACCTGCTGCGTGTCGCCGCCGGCCCGGTGCTGCCGCCCGACCCCGTGCCGCTCGAGTTTCGCCGCCTGCGGTGCGGCGACCAAGAGGCGACGGCCGCCGCGTTCGTCGCGTTGCGTGACGACCTGGAAGAGCTGCGCGAGCGCCAGCGGGCACGTTGCCTCGAGTACCGGCAGCTGCCCGGCGCGGCAGCCTGCATCGAGCAGCTCTTGGCATAGAGGCGCAGCTCCTTCGCGGTGGTCATGCCGATCAGCGCGCCGGCGGTGATGCCGTCGGGCTCGCACGCCTGACGATTATCTCGGCCATGGTGGTCTTTGGCGACAGCCGCGAGATCCACAAACCTGTCGAGAGGGGCGCCAGCCTTGCGGTCTAAAGACAGTACTGTTGATCCGGACAGGTTCGGGGCGCTTCGAGCTGATGCGCGAGCCCCAGCGCATCAGCGAGGCTCCCCGAGCCGCTTCGATACCAAGCAGTTGGACCTGGACCTGAACGTCACGCAGATGGATCTCGAACCAGCGGAAGATCGCCCGCCGAATTCGACCGCGGGGCAGCAGGTACCCAACCGCCAGCAGGCGAGAAGCGACAGGGGATTGCGCCGGCCGGCGAGGAAGCGATGAACCGAACCGCCACGCTGCTTGATGGGCTATCCTGGGTCCGCGGGGTCCTTCTATCCGCTGCCCAGCTCGGGCCAGATGGCGCCCTCCGTCTGTAGCAATGTACATAGGGCCATGCACCAATAACATTGCACCGGATATCGCCGCACTCTACAATGGCGCATAGCCCCTTCTGCTCGTGCTCAAACACCAGGAGTAGTAGGTCCGGCGAATTCGTCGGCCACGCGGGCATGCGCCGCGTAAGCGCTTTCAGACATAGAAGAGAGGAGAGAGCGCTGGAAGGTAGAGCCTAGCGACAAATCGCTCTGCCTGACGCGCGCAAAATGGTTTGCATCGCCTGCTTATTGGGTGCGCCAAAGACCGGTTGAAAAACTCGTCGGCGACATCATCAGGCATTCGCGGCATGCACATTTTCGGTCGACGAACTACCAAATAACCTTGCTTGGGTACACAACAGGATGTATGATGAGGGGTAGAAATAGCCCAGGTAGAAGATGCAGTTAGGCAAATTCAAATGACCATACAAACATACCTGGATTCATTTGACCCACTCCATGGACGCGGTCATTTAAGAACCACTCACTGCATGGAGGCAGGATGAATCCCCCTAAGCTCTTCATTTCATATAGCTGGTCAGGTGAGGCACACGAACAACTGGTCTTGAGGATTGCCACGGAGCTGCGCGAATCAGGCGTTGACGTAATCCTCGACAAATGGGACCTGAAAGAGGGTCATGATGCATTCGCCTTCATGGAGCAGATGGTTACAGACCCCGAGATAAAGAAGGTCGCTATTGTATGCGACGAGAAGTACGCCGCCAAAGCGGATGGGCGACTTGGTGGTGTCGGAACGGAGACGCAGATCATTTCCAAAGAGGTTTATGAGAATCAGCGCCAAGAGAAGTTCGTCGCAATCGTTACCGCGAGAGATAAGAGTGGTGCGCCCTTCCTTCCAGCATACTATAGATCACGCATTTTCATCGATTTGAGCGATGACGACTTATACGTGGATAACTTCGAGCGGCTGCTGCGCTGGATATTTGACAAGCCTCTCAACGTAAAGCCGGAGATCGGTAGCCGGCCGGCTTATTTGTCCGAAGACGAGCATCTTTCTCTCGGCACAACCGCGATCTTCAGACGATGCATCGATGCGATGAGGAACCAACAGCCTTTCGCCGCAGGAGCATTCGATCAGTATTGTGCCCTGTTCGCTCTAAATCTGGAGCGCTTCAGGCTAGTGAACCCGGAGGGCGAATTTGACGATGCTGTAATCAAAAATATCGAGTCATTTCTTCCTTATCGCAACGAGGCGATTCAACTGTTTACTGTTATTGCTCAGTATTCCCAATCCGGCGAGATCACAAATCACTTACACCGCTTCCTTGAGAGCCTTATACCATACACTATGAGACAGGCGCATGTGTCCCAGTGGAAAGACTCTGATTTCGACAACTTCAGATTCATAGTCCACGAGCTGTACCTGTATGCGCTCGCGATTCTATTGCGACATGAGAGAATATCTCAAGCGACGTATCTGCTAGAGCAGCAGTATTATGTATATAATACGGGCGGAAGAGAACCATTGGTCAGTTTTGAAATCTTCAGACACTACCTTCCATCACTAGATAAGCGCAACAAGCGGTTGGGTCTCAGCCAAGTGTCCCTTTGCGGTACACTCTTGAAGGAGCGGTGTCCCGGCACCGGCATAGATTTTCGCCACCTTATGCAGGCTGATTTTGTCGCTTTCATACGGGCCGAACTCGCTGGTCGCCACTGGTTTCCTGAGACATTGGTTTATCTCGGAGATCATTTCTACAGTGGTCCATTCGAGATCTTCGCAAGATGCCGGTCAAAGGCTTACTTTGACAAGGCGAAGGCCTTGCTCGGCATCGAAAGTAGTATCGATATATTACCATTTCTTAAGCGCTATCGCGACGGCTCACGCAGCCTTTCGGAGTTAGGTCTTTTCCCCGGAGTCTTCAACCCCGCAGCTCTATTGGGCTTCGAACACCTAGCGACCCTACCGTGACATGGACTATGGTGCTCGGTTGCTGCGCTGGGCAATGATGCCTGCCCACGGGATCTCGGGATGTGCCTGCTGAACGGTTGGCGAGACGCGGCGAGCAGCTTCGCCGAGGATTTCGATCGCCCGCTCGACCGCAAGCTCCGTCTTCCGGTCCGCCAGGTAGGCGGCGACGGAGAACCCTGCGACCAGCTCACGAAGCGTCTGAGCGGCTTCCAGCATGTCCCCAGAGGTATGCCGAGTCGCGCTCCTCAGGCGGCAAAGATCACCTCCCTGTGGCTCAGGATCGCCTGCCGCCGAAATGGGTTGCGTAAGCCCTCTTGCTCGACGAGATGGACCTCACGGCCGAGGATCTGCCGCAAGAGGTCCCGCATGGTCACCAGGTCGAGCAGGCTCCACGGCGCGTCCGCGGCGAAGGTCACCAGGACATCGATGTCGCTGTCAGGCCGAAAGTCATCGCGCAGCACCGATCCGAAGAGGGACAGCTCCGTGACCCTCCAGCGCCGGCAGAGGTCGGCGATTGCGTCATGATCGATCGGCGCCCGGACGTTCATCGCAGAGCAACCATACCAGCTCCCCGAGTCGAGGCGAATGTCGTGCTCTCGCCGGCGTTACGCCTAACCCGCTGATTCTATTGGTGCGGCTGGGAGGACTCGAACCCCCGACCAAGAGTCTAGGAAACCCGCCGACGCCGGCGCGAGAAGGCGGCGTAGGCCGGCAGGCCGAGGACCACCAGGGCCAGACCCCAGAGCGCTTCCAGCGGCCGCTGGCAGAGGGTGTTGCCGATCAGCAGCAGGCAGGCGAGCAGGAACACCGCCGGCACCAGCGGGTAGCCCCAGGTGCGATAGGGGAGGTCTGCCGCCGGCCGGCGCCGGCGCAGGATGAAGACCGCCGCGGCGGCGGCGACGTGGAACAGCACCACCGCGAACACCACGTAGGTGTAGAGCTGCTCGTAGGTGCCCGAAACCGTGAGGACGACGGTCCACAGGGTCTGGGCCCACAGGCTCCCCGTCGGCGTCCGCCAGCGCGGATGAACGGCGGCCAGGGCCGGGAAGAAGACGCCGTCCGCGGCCATCGGCTGGTAGATCCGCGAGCTGTAGAGGATGGTCGAGGAAATGCAGCCAAAGGTCGAGATCAACACCGCCACCGACACCAGCCGCGAGGCGCCGGGACCGAAGAGGACGGCGGCCGCCGCCTCGCCGACCCGGTCGCTCGCCGCCATCGCCGGCACCGACAGCGCCCGGACGTAGGCCAGGTTGATCAACAGGTAGAGGCCGGTGACGGCGGCGGTGCCGTAGATCAGGCCGCGCGGCAGGTTGCGGCCCGGGTCGCGGACCTCTCCCGCCGAACAGGTGACCGCGTACCAGCCGTCGAAGGTCCAGAACACGGCGATCATCGCCACCCCGAAGGCGCTCAGCAGGGCCCCCGGCGCCGCCACCGCCGCCGGCACCGGCGCGGTGAGCGCGCCGACGCCCGAGATCGGCGCCTTGACCAGCAGGCCAAGGACGCCGAAGACGGCGATCGAGCCGATCTTGACGATGGTCAACACGTTCTGGACCCCGGCACCCTCGCGCAGGCCGAAATGGTTGACGGCGGTCAGCGCCAGGATGGCGAGCAGCGCCGCCACCTGGCCCCCCGACAGCGTCCAGGTCCACGACCCCACCGGCACCGCGAGCAGCCGGTGGCGGGTGGAGAAGAAGGGCAGGAAGCTGCCCAGGTACTCGCCGAAGGCGACCCCCAGCGCGGCGATGCCGCCCGACATGATGACCAGGAAGGAGGTCCAGCCGTAGAGGAAGCCCCAGACCGGGCCATAGGCCTCCTTGAGGTACTGGTAGATGCCGCCGGCATGCGGGTAGCGCACCCCCAGCTCGGCAAAGGTGAGCGCTCCGGCCAGCACCAGCAGGCCGCCGGCCGCCCAGGCCAACACCATCAGGCCGGCGTGCGGCAGATCCTTCGCCATGTCGCCGGGGGTGAGGAAGATGCCAGTGCCGACGACCGACCCGATGGTCAGCAGCACGCAGTCCCAGAGCCCCAGCCCCCGCACCAGGCCGGCGCCGGCGCGCCGGGAACCGCTCTCGGGTCCGGCTGCCGGAACCTCCGCGGCCGCCGCCGTAGTGACGCTCATGGGCCGCCTATCTTGTGCCGAAGCGGCGGCAAACGCCAACTCAGTGCCGGCCGGCCAGCGCCTCGCGCGCCGCGGCGCGGAGGTCGGCGATCGCCTGCTCCATGCGGTCGCGGTGGGTGCGGAACGAGAGGACGCAGATGCGCAGGGCGAAGCGGTCGCCGAGCAGGGTGCCGGTGAGATAGACGCGCCGCCGGGCGTTGGTGCGGGCGAGCCAGTCGCGATTGAGCCGGTCGAGGCGCTCGCCGGCCACGGCTGCCGCCGGACCGGTCGCGGCCGCCGCCGCGGCCAGGCCGGGCGGCGCCAGACGAAAAGCCAGCAGCGAGAGCTCGGGCTCGGCCAGGATCTCGACCCCGGGCATGGCGCGCAGCTCGGCGGCGGCCCATTGCGCCAGGTCGAGCTTCTCGTCGAGGGCCTCGCGGAAGGGCGCGATGCCGAGCAGCTTGAGCGGCAGCCAGAGGCGCAAGCCACGCCAGGGACGCGACAGCTCCGGGGAGATCTCGCAGAAGTCGACCTGCTCGTCGTCCTGCGACAGCGGCGGCATGTAGTCGGCGGTGAGGCCGTGGGCGCGGCGCAGCGCCCCGCCGTCCTTGACCAGCAGCGCACCGGTGCCGTACGGCAGGAAGAGGCTCTTGTGCGGATCGAGCACGATCGAGTCGGCGCGCTCGATGCCGGCGAGCACCCGGCGGCCGCGTTCGGTGAGCAGGAAGAAGCCGCCGTAGGCGGCGTCGACGTGCAGCCAGAGCTCCTGGCGCGCACAGAGATCCGCCAGCGGGCCGAGCGGATCGACGGCGCCGGTGTTGGTGCTGCCGGCATTGGCGACGACCAGGAAGGGCAGACGGCCGGCCAGGCGGTCGGCGGCGATGCGCTCGGCGAGCAGATCCAGGCGCATGCGGAAGGCCGAGTCGCTGGGAATCGAGCGCACGCTGGCGGGCGCGAAACCGGCGAGCAGGGCGGCCTTCTGCACCGAGTGGTGGGCCTGGTCCGAGGCGTAGATCGTGCCGGCCAGGAACTGCTCGGGAAGCCGCTCGCGCCGGGCGGTGACCAGGGCGGTGAAGTTGGCCAGCGAGCCGCCGCTGGTGAGCAGCCCGCGCGCCGTCTCGGGATAGCCGGCCATGCCGGCGAGCCAGGCGACGACGTTGGCTTCCAGCTGGGCGAGCGCCGGCGCCGCGGCGAAGACGCCGACGTAGCGGTTGACCGTGCCGGCGATGAGGTCGGCCACCGCGGCGTGCGGCAGGCCGCCACCCGGGATGTAGGCGAGGTAGCCCGGCCCGGCGGTGTTGAAGGACTTCGGCACCGCGCGCTCGAACAGCAGATCGAGCAACTCGGCGAGCGGCGCCGGATGCTCGGGCAGCGGCTCGACCAGGGAACGGGCGAGGGCGGCGCCGCCCTCGGTGTCGGCGGCCGGCTGGCGCGGCAACGAATCGAGGTGCGGCGCGATGCGGTCCATCGCGGCCTCGACCAGCCGCCGCAGCGCCGCCCCGGAGAGCTCGAGCGGGCTCGCCGCCGCCGGCTCGCCTGCCGGCGAGCCGGCGGCACTCGGGCTCGGCTCCTCCTTCGCCTGGCTTTCGCTCATGCGGCTCAATCTTCGATCAGGTTCTCGAAGCGGGCCTTGTCGGTCGCCTTCATGTAGGCCTCGCGCGGGGCCACGCGCTTGGCTTCGACCATCGCCGCCAGGGCGTCGTCCATCAGCTGCATGCCCAGGGCGCGGCCCCCCTGCATCAGGGTCTGGATCATCGGCGTGTTGCCCTCGCGGATGATGTTGGGCAGACCGGCGGTCTTGAGCAGCACTTCCGCCACCGCACAGCGCCCGCGGCCGTCGGCGCTGCGCAGCAGCAGCTGCGACACCACGGCGGCCAGCGATTCGGCCAGCGTGGTGCGGACCTGCGGCTGCTCCTCGGCGGGGAAGACGTCGATGAGACGGTCGATGGTGTTGATGGCGCCGTTGGTATGCAGGGTGCCGAAGACCACCGCGCCCATCTCCGCCGCGGTGAGCGCCAGGGCGATGGTGTCGAGGTCGCGCATCTCGCCGACCAGGATGACGTCGGCGTCCTGGCGGATGGCGGCGCGCAACGCCGCGCTGAAGCTCTCGGTGTCGCTGCCGACCTCGCGCTGCGAGATGCGGCATTGCCGGTTGCGGTGCACGAACTCGACCGGGTCCTCGATGGTCACGATGTGCTTGGCGTAGGTGGAGTTGATGCGATCGATGATCGCCGCCAGCGTGGTCGACTTGCCGCAGCCGGTCGGGCCGGTGATCAGGATCAGCCCCGAACGGACATGGGCCAGCTCGCCGATCGCCTTCGGCAGGTTGAGCTCCTCGAGGGTGGTGATCACCTCGGGGATCAGGCGGAAGACGGCGCCGGGACCGTTCTGCTGGTAGAAGTAGTTGACCCGGAAGCGCCCGACGCCCTCGATGCCGTAGGCGAAGTCGAGGTCGTGATGGCGCTGGTACTCCTCCCAGTGCGGGTCGGTGGCGACCTCGCGCAGCAGCTCGAGCATCCGCGCCTGGTCGAGCACCGGCCAGCCGGGCACCGGCTCGAGCGCGCCGTTGCGGCGGATGCGCGGCTCGAGCCCGGCCACGATATGCAGGTCCGAGCCCCGGTGGTCCCTGACGAAGCGCAGCAGCTCTTGCATTCCGGGCATGTCGTCTCGCGAGCGTTCCCGTGCTAGGGGATCTTCGCCGCGTCCTCGGCCTGTAGCAGCGCCTCGGCGCGGGTCACCGTGCCGCTCTTGACCAGCTCGGCGAGCGAGGCGTCGAGCTGGGCCATGCCGTGCGCCGCGCCGGTCTGCAGGATGGAGCGGATCTGGAAGGTCTTGTTGTCGCGGATGAGGTTGGCCGCCGCCTTGGTGACGATCAACACCTCGAGCGCCGGCACCCGGCCGCTGCCGTCGGCGCGCGCCAGCAGGCGCTGCGACACCACGGCGCGCAGCGACTCGGCGATCATCGCCCGCATCTGGGCCTGCTGGCTGGGCGGGAACACCCCCAGGAGGCGGTTGATGGTGCGCACCGCGCCGTTGGTGTGCAGGGTGCCGAAGACCAGGTGGCCGGTTTCGGCGGCGGTGATCGCCAGCGAGATGGTCTCGAGGTCGCGCAGCTCGCCGATGGCGATCACGTCCGGGTCCTCGCGCAGCGCGGCGCGCAGGGCGCGGGCGAACGAGCCGGTGTGCAGCCCCACCTGGCGCTGGTTGACGATCGCCCGGAGCGAGGGATGGAGGAACTCGATCGGGTCCTCGACGGTGATGACGTGATCGGTGCGGGTCTGGTTGATGATGCTGAGCAACGCCGCCATGGTCGCCGACTTGCCGCAGCCGCTGGGTCCGGTGATCAGCACCATGCCCTGGTGGTAGTCGGCCAGGCGGGCCAGCGACTCGGGCAGGCCGAGCGAGTGCAGGGTCGGCGGCTCGGACGGGATGCTGCGGAAGACGGCGTCGAGCCCGCGCTGCTGGCGGTAGGCGTTGCCGCGGAAGCGGGCGCGCCCCGGCAGGGCGTGGGCGAAGTCGATCTGGCCGTGACGGGCGAGCGCGGCGCGCTGCTCGTCGTCGAGCACCTCCTCGATCATCCGCGCCGCCACCTCCGGCGCCAGCGGCTGCGGGTCGAGGTCTTCGAGCCGGCCGAGCAGGCGCAAGCCGATCGGCGCGCCGCTGTGGAGGTGGACGTCGCTGGCGCCGCGCTCGATCGCCAGCGCCAGCAGGGCATCGAGCTGGCGCTTGCCGGCGGCGCCGCCGGACCAGGGCGCGGCGGCGGCGGCCACCTGCTGCCAGCCGGCGGGCGCGGCGGGCGATGCGGCGCCTCCCGCCTGTCCTGCCGGCAGCGCGGCAGCCGACGGCGACGCCGCCCGAGCCGCCTCCGCCAGCGGCGGCAGCGGCACGGTGTCGCCGGTGCCGGGGATGGCCGGCGCGCTGGCCCCCATGGTGAGGCCGGCCGGGGCGGCGGTGGCCGCGAACGGCCGGGCGCCGGTGTCTGCGCCGGTGGCGGCGCCGGCGGTGTTGGAGCCGGCGGTGCCGGAGCCAGTGGCGACGGTGTCGTCGGGCCCGCCATCGCCGCCCCCCGTGGCGGCGCCCGCTGCCGCTCGCTCCGCGCCTGGCGCCGGCGCCGGCAGCGGCGGTCTCGCCGGCGGCGCCTCGCCGGGGGCCGCGGCCGCCTTGGCCCGCTGCTTGTGCACGTAGTCGCGCTGCACCACCAGCAGCTGGTCGACCTGGCGCTGGGTGAGGTAACCCATCTCGACCAGGATCTCGGGCAGCTGGCGGCGGCCGCCGGCGAGGCCGTGCAGGCCATGGACCTCGTCGAGCTGGCCGGCGGTGATGAGCTTGTAATGCAGGGCCAGACGGCCGAACAGCAGCTCCTCTTGACCGGAGGCCATGCCGCGACTCTACCTCAGGAGCCGCGGCGCCGGCGCGCCGAAACCGCGGGCCGGCCGGAACGTAGTATGGAGGGGCTTGGCGCGCCATCCGCGCCCGGAGGGCTCGCATGGAAAGCTTGTGGCACGATCTGCGCTTCGGCGTCCGCGCCCTGCTGCACAACCGGCTGACGACCGGCCTCGCGCTGCTCATCCTGACCCTCGGCATCGGCGCCAACACCGCCATCTTCAGCGTCATCAGCGGCGTGCTGCTCGAACCGCTGCCCTATCCGCGCCCGGAACGGCTGGTGGTGGCGCAGGAGAGCGCACCCCGCCACGGCTTTCCGCGGTTCTCCGCCTCGCCGCTCAACTTCCGCGACTGGCGCGACCAGAACCGCTGCTTCGCCACCCTCGACGCGGTCAGCCAGGACCACTTCAACCTCGCGGGCGCGGCGCGGCCGGTGGCGGTGCGCGGCGCCAGCGTGACCGCCGATTTCTTTCGCACCCTGGGCTTCGCGCCGCTCCACGGCCGCTTCTTCCGCCCGGAGGACGACCGCCCGGGCGCCGAGCCGGTGGCGGTCGTCTCCTATGACCTCTGGCACTCGGCCTTCGGCGCCGATCCGGGCCTGGTCGGCAGGCGGATCCAGCTCGACGGCCGCTATCGCACGGTGATCGGGATCGCGCCGCCCGGGCAGACCTTCCCCGGCGGCGCCGCGGTCTGGATGCCGCTCGCCCTCGACTACGCCAGGGAGCACCGGGGCGGCCACTACCTGGTGGTGCTGGGGCGCCTGCGGCCGGGGGTGTCGCTGGCCCAGGCCCAGGCCGACATGTCGGCCATCGCCTCCCGCCTCGAACGTCTCTATCCCGAGACCAACACCGCCTGGGGCGTCATCCTCGAACCCCTCCGCGACCGCATGGTGGCGGACGTCAAGCCTGCCCTGATCCTGCTCGAACGGGCGGTCTGGGTGGTGCTGCTGATCGCCTGCGCCAACGTCGCCAACCTGCTGCTGGCGCGGATGAGCTCCCGCGGCCGCGAGCTGGCGGTGCGTGCCGCCCTCGGCGCCGGGCGCCGGCGCCTGGTCCGCCAGGTGGTGGCCGAGAGCGTCGTGCTGTTCGTCGCCGGCGGCGCGCTGGGGCTCGTCGCGGCCTTCTTCGGCACCCGCGCGCTGCTGGCGGTCAACCCCGATGCCATCCCGCGCGCCGCAGGGATCGGATTGGATGGCCGCGTGCTGCTCTACACCCTGCTGCTGTCGCTCGTCGCGGGCGTCCTGGTCGGTCTGGTGCCCGCCCTGTCGGCGATCGGCAAGCGCCTCTATGGCTCGCTCAAGGAGGGCGGCCGTGCGGTGGCCGGTGGCCGCCGCGTGCGCCTGCTGCGCCAGGGCCTGGTGGCCGGCGAGGTGGCGCTGGCGCTGGCGCTGCTCATCGCCGCCACCCTGCTGCTGCGCAGCTTCGCGCGCCTGCAGTCGGTCGACCCCGGCTTCGAGCCCAGCGGCGTGATGACCGCGGTGCTGTCGCTGCCCGACGTCAAGTACCCGGACGAGGCGCGCCAGGCGCAGTTCTTCGCGCAGTTGCTGCCGCGGGTGAGCGCGCTGCCGGGAGTCGAGCACGCGGCGACCGTCTTCCCGCTGCCGCTCTCGGGCTCGGGCTTCGTGTTGCAGTTCGCGGTCGCCGGCCGGCCGGCGCCGGCGCCCACCGAGGTGCCGCGCGCCGACGTCCTGGCGATCAGCCCGGACTACTTCCGCGCCATGGGCGTCCCGCTGCTCGTGGGACGCGCCTTCACCGGCCAGGACCGGATCGGCAGCCAGCCGGTCGTGATCGTCAACCGCACGATGGCGCGCCGGCTCTGGCCCGGCGAGAGCCCGCTCGGCCGCCGCATCACCTTCGACACCCCGGCCGACGCGAAGTCGAAATGGATGACGGTGGTCGGCGTGGCGGGCGACGTGCGCGCCGCGGCGTTGCGCAAGGAGCCCGAGTCCCAGGTCTATTGGCCGCAGTTGCAGCGCCCGCTGGGCCAGGCGGCCCTGGTGCTGCGCACCTCGTGGCCGCCGGCGCGCCTGGTGGCGCCGGTCCGGGAGGCGGTGCAGTCGCTGGACCGCGACCTGCCGCTCGACCGGGTGCAGACGCTCGACGCGGTGATCGCCGCCTCGCTTGCCCAGAACCGCGTCAAGACCCTGCTGGTCGGCTTCTTCGGCGCGCTCGCCCTGATCCTGGCGGCGGTCGGCATCTACAGCCTGGTGAGCTACACCGTGGCCCAGCGCACCCATGAGATCGGCATCCGCATGGCGCTCGGAGCCGGCCGGCGGGAGGTGCAGGGGATGGTGATCGCCCAGGGCATGGGCTCGGTGACGTTGGGCCTGGCGCTGGGCCTGGCGGCCGCCTGGGCGGGCGCCGCGCTGGTGGCCGATCAGCTCTACGGGGTCAGCGCCGCCGATCCGCTCACCTACGCCGGCGTGCCGCTGCTCCTGGCCGCGGTCGCCCTGGTCGCCAACTGGCTGCCGGCCCGCCGCGCCACCGCCATCGATCCGCTCGAGGCCCTGCGCGCGGAGTGAGGAGCGGCGCTTGTCCCGGCGCCGCCCGCGCCTCGCACAATGGTAGCGTGCAGCCTCTACGCCAGCCCCAGGGAGGGTCCAGAACATGCCCGAGCCGCAACAGCACGGCCAAACGTCGAGCGAGGTGGGGCCGATGAGGCGCGAGAGCGCCGGCGGGGCGCTCGCCCTGATGCTGGCGCTGCTGGCGCTGACGCTGCTGCTGGTGGTCGTGCGCCACCGGCCGCCGGCGCCGAAGCCGGCCGGCGCGCCGGCCGCCGAGTTCTCCGGCGAGCGAGCGCGAGAGGTCCTGCGCCAGCTGGTCGGCGACGGCTTGCCGCACCCGGTGGGCAGCGCCGCCGACGATCGCGTGCGCCAGGTGGTGGTGGCGACGCTGTCCGGCCTTGGCTACCAGCCCCGGGTCGAGGAGGGATTCGCCTGCCACTGGGGCGGCACCTGCGGGCGGGTGCGCAACGTCGTGGCGCGGCTCGACGGGCGCGAAGCCGGCGCGGCGGTCGCGGTCGCCGCCCACTACGACTCGGTGGATGCCGGTCCCGGCGCCTCCGACGACCTCGCCGGGGTGGCCGCGATCCTCGAGATCGCACGCGCTCTCAAGGCGGGTCCACCGCCGCTGCATCCGGTGGTGCTGCTGCTCGACGAGGGCGAGGAGGCCGGTCTGCTCGGGGCCACGGCCTTCGTCGACACCAGCCCGGAGGCCGCGGCGGTCAAGGCGGTGGTCAACCTCGAGGCGCGGGGCACCGAAGGCCCGAGCTTCATGTTCGAGACCAGCGGCGACGACGCCTGGCTGATCGACGCCTGGGCGCCGCGCGCGCCCCGTCCGGTCACCACCTCGCTTGCCGCCTTCATCTACGCCCAGCTGCCCAACGACACGGACCTGACGGTCTTCCGCCACCACCATGTGCCCGGGCTCAACTTCGCCTTCATCGGCGCGGCGACCCGCTACCACACTCCCGAGGACAGCTTCGCCAACAGCTCGCCGGCCAGCCTGCAGCACCAGGGCGACGGTGCGCTGGCGGCGGTGGCGGGCCTGGCCGACTCGCCGCTGCTGGCGAGCCCGCCGCGCGGCAATCTGGCCTTCTTCGACCTGCTGAGCCTCGGGGTGGTGCGGTGGCCCCTCGGTTGGACCCTGCCGCTGGCCCTGGCGGCGCTGGTCCTGCTCGTCGCGGTGACCGGCGTCGCCCTGTCACGCCGCGCGCTCGGCGGCGGCGAGCTGGTGCTCGGCCTGCTGGCGCTGCCGGCGACGGCGCTGGCGGCGGCGCTGCTGGCGTGGTGCCTGTCGCAGGCCCTGCTGGCGACCGGTGCCCTGACGGTCGGCTGGCCGGCGCACCCGCTGCCGGCGCAGGTGGCTTTCTGGTTGCTGCCGCTGGCGGTCGCGGCGGGTCTCGCCTGGATGCTGGGAATGGGCCATCGCGCCGCGCCGCTGGGACTCTGGTCAGGGGTCTGGATCGTCTGGTCGGCGCTCGCCGTGGCGCTGGCGCTGCGCGCGCCTGCGGTCAGCTACATCTTCGTGCTGCCGGCGCTCGCCGCGGCCGTCTGCGGGTTGCTGGGCCGCGTCTGGCGCGGCGGCGGGGCAGGTGCCGCGGCGGGCCGGCCCGCGGCGCCGCGGTGGCCGCCAGCGGCGGCGGTGACGATCGTGCCCGGGCTGGTGGCGGCGGTGCTCTGGTGGGGTGTGCTGCCGCCGGTCTACGACGGCCTCGGGGCGCCGGCGCTGACCATCATCGCGGTGCTGCTCGCCATCCTGTATTCGACCCTGGCCCCACTGGTCGCCGGCGGCGGGAGCTTCGGGCGCCGGCTATGGGCGGTGGCGCTGGCCTTGACCCTGGTGGCGGTGGCCGTGGCGCTGCCGCAAGCGCCGTACTCGCGCCAGGCACCGCAGGGGGTCACCTACACCTTCTACCAGGACGGCGATTCAGGAGCGGCGCGCTGGGTGGTGCGGGCGTTGCCGCCGGTGCCCAAGGGGCTGCGGCAAGCCGGCGACTTCGCGCGATCGGGACCGCCGTTCCCATGGTCGTCCCCGGGTTCGCGGCCGCTGATCGCCCCGGCGCCGCCGCTTGCTGCCGCCGCGGCGCCGGCTCCGGAGCTGCAGGTGCTGGAGAACACGGTGATCGACGGCAAGCGGCACCTGCGGCTGCTGCTGGTGTCGAAGCGCGGCGCGCGGATCGCCACCCTCTGGGTGCCGGCGAGCGCGAGGCCCGAGTCGGTGTCGATCGAGGGCCACGCCGTGCCCGACACCGGCTGGCGCCGCGCCAAGCCGCAGTGGGGACCCGGGGACTGGTTGCCATACAGCGATGCCACCCTGCCGCCGGCGGGGTGCGAGGTGCAACTGCTGCTCGGCGACACCGGGCCGGTCGAGCTGTACGCGATGGACGCCACTCCCGGCCTGCCGCCGTCCGGCGCCGCCCTGCTCGCGGCGCGGCCGCCATCCGCGGTGCCCCAGCAGCAGGGAGACACCACGCTGGTCAGCCGGAAGCTGAAGATCTGACCCGGCCTCCCACGCACGGCGACCGCCGGCCGGCATAGCGCCGGCCGGCAGGCGGTGTGTCGTGACCTGGATGGTACGGGGTGCGGCGAGGGGAAAGCGAAGCTACATCTTCGGCGCGGCGGCGGGGTCGATCGAGGCAACGGCGATGCTGTCGCCCGTGGCCGTGCCCTTGACCGTCACTTCGTGGCCGAGATGCTGCTTGGCAAGGTCCTGGTTGTCGAGCTTGTAGAGCTTCTTGTCGGCGGTGTTGTAGAGCTCCAGCTTGCTGCCCTTCTCCGCGCACTTGACGGCGCAGTCCTTGTGAGCGGCGTTGGCGCCCTTCGCGCCGCACTTCTCGTCGGTGATCCAGCCGTTCCAGCTGCCGGCAGTGCCGGCAGCGGCGGCGGCCAACGGCGCCACCATCAGGCATAGGACGGCCAGGCAGGCCAACAGAGCGATCGTTCTCTTCATCGTGAACCTCCGGTAGGGATGAGGGAGCCTGAAGCGGCTCGCCGAATTCATGAGGTCGAAGTCTAGCACAGGTCTTATATCGCAGGGCGATCCTTTTGGGTGCGGCATAATCGCGGTCCGTGACCGCCACCTACCGCCTCACCTTGGAATACGAAGGAACCAGGTACCACGGATGGCAGGAGCAGCAAAATGCACGCTCGGTGGCGGGCGAGCTGCGCCGCGCCCTGCAGGAGGCGCTCGGCGAGGGCAACCCGGTCAAGGAGCTGGGCGGCTCCGGGCGCACCGATGCCGGAGTGCATGCGCTGGCGCAGACCGCGCATCTGCGCCTCGCTCGCGCCATCGATTCGGCAGGGCTGCGCCGCGAGGTCAACGACCGCCTGCCGGCCGACATCCATCTGCTCGACCTGGCGCCGGCGGCGGCCGGCTTCCACGCCCGCCATTCGGCTCTCGCCCGCTCCTACCTCTACCAGATCTCGCGCCGGCGCACCGCGCTCGGCAAGCGCTACGTCTGGTGGGTGAAACGGCAGCTCGCCCTCGACAAGATCGCCGCGGCCGCGGCCCTGCTGCCTGGCAAGCACGACTTCCGCCTCTTCTGCGAGCGGCCGGCCGAGCAGCCCAGCACCCTGGTGGTGGTGGACAGCGCGGAGGTTGCGGCCGCCGGTTCCCTCATCCTTTGCCGGCTGGTCGCCTCCCACTTCCTCTGGAAGATGGTGCGCCGCGTCGCGGGTGCCCTGGTGCGGGCCGGCGCCGGCGAGCTCGACCTGGAGACTCTTGCCGTCCTGCTGGACGCCGACCCGGCGCGGCTCGCCCGCCTCGCCGGACCTGGCGGCCCGCCCATGCACCCTGCCGAGTGGACGGCGCCGCCGTCCGGCCTGTTCCTCGAACGGGTCCTCTACGCCGGCGACCCGCCGTTGCCGCCGCTGGCGGCCACGGCGGCGGTCGTCGCCGTGGCGTAGGGCTGTCAGGCGGGGATCAGGGACCCGGCGTGCGCGCCGTCACCAACCGCCCGCCGCGTTCCAGCTGCTGCCGGTCGAAGGTGACGAGCGTGAGCCCGAGCTGGTCGGCCAGCGCCACATAGATCGCGTCCGCGCCGCGGATGCGGAGCGAGGCGGCGATGACCGCCGCCCTGGCAGCGAGCCTTTCGTCCACCGGAAACAGCTCCAGCAGCCGCCGGCTGCGCAACAGCTCGACCGCGGCCATCGCGAGCCGGTCGTCGAGCAGCGCGCGTGCCAGCGCGGCCGCCACCTCGGCGAGCAGCAGCAGCGGCGCGACGATCGGCTCGTCGGCGGTGATGGCCGTCGCGAGCCAGGCCGCGGCAGCCGCATGGCCAGGCTCGTCTTGGTGGAAGAGGGCGACGCAAACGCTGGCGTCGAGGACGGGCATCGGCTATCGCCGCTGCTCTTCCACCATCGCGATGCCGGTCTTGGACGTCTTCCAGGCGCGCGAGATGCGAAGAGCAAGATCTTCCACCTCGCGCATGACCTGATCGGCTGCTTCCTGCCGGCTCTCCCGGAGGCTCGCGACACCGAGCGGCCGCAGCTCGGCGACGGGCTCGCCCCGCACCGTCACCACATAGGACGCCTGGGCTTCTCGCACCTCGCGGACGATCGCCGATGCCCGGTTTTTCAACTCCCGCACGCCGATCCTGACGGCCATTCCGAGACTCCCACGAAGAGGTGGCCACATGGGTGGCTACCCAAGCTTAGGAGCCAAGGCCTCCGCACGTCAACTCCGGGGTGGCGCCATTCCCGCATAGAATCCGCCCAGCATGTCGCCCGCCCGCGCCGCCACCGCTGCCGTCTCCCTCCTGCTCGCGCTCGCCGCCGCCGGTTGCTCGGTGCAGAGCCTGATCGTCGACAAGGCCGGCGACGCCCTGGCGCAGGGCGGCTCGGTGTATGCCAGCGACGACGACCCGGAGCTGGTCTGGCAGGCGGTGCCGTTCGGTCTCAAGACGATCGAGAGCCTGCTGGCGCAATCGCCACGGCACCGGGGGCTGCTGCTCGCCGCGGCCAGCGGCTTCACCGAGTACGCCTACGGCGCCGTGCAGCAGGAAGCCGACTTCGTCGAGGCGCGGGACCTGGCGCGCGCCACCGAGCTGCGCAACCGGGCGCGCAAGCTCTACCGGCGCGCGCTGGGCTATGGCTTCCGCGGCCTGGAGGTGGACCTGCCGGGCCTGCGCGAGCGGCTGCGCACCGATCCCGATGCGGCGCATGCCCTCGCCGCCACCACGCGGCAGCAGGTGCCGCTGCTGTACTGGACCGGCGCCGCCTGGGGCGCCGCCATCGCGATCTCCAAGGACGACCCCGAGCTGAGCGCCGACCAGTCGCGGGCCGCCGCGTTGATCCTGCGCGGGCTGGCGCTCGACGAAGGGTTCGAGGCCGGGGCGGGTCACGACTTCATGATCGCCTACGAAGGCGGCCGGGCGTCGGTCGGCGGCTCGATCGAGGAAGCGCGCCGGCATCTCCGCCGCGCGCTCGAGCTGTCGCACGGCCATCGCGCGGCGCCGCTGGTCGGCTTCGCCGAGGCGGTGTCGGTGAGCCGCCAGGACAAGGCGGAGTTCAAGCAGCTGCTGGCCCAGGCGCTGGCCGTCGACGTCGACGCGGCGCCCGAGTTCCGGCTGGCCAACCTGCTGGCGCAGCGGCGTGCGCGCTGGCTGCTGGGCCGCGTCGACGAGCTGTTCGTGGAATGAAAATGGCGAAAATGGCAAGCAACGGGGCACGGGAGGGGAGCACATGCAGGGACCTCTGAGAACGAAACGACTGGCCCTGGCCGCCGGCGCTCTCGCCTGGCTCGCGGTGGCCCCGGCGACGGCGCAGCAGGTGGTGATCAAGATGGCGACCCTGGTGCCCGAGGGATCGTCCTGGCACCTGATCCTCAAGGAGATGGCCGATCGCTGGAAGACCGTCTCCGGCGGGCGAGTGGTGGTGCGCCTCTACGCCGGCGGCGTTGCCGGCGACGATGCCGACGTGGTGCGCAAGATCCGGTTGGGCACGCTCAACGCCGGCGTGCTGACCGACGTCGGTCTCGAGGAGATCGACCGCTCGGTCCTGGCGCTCAGCGTGCCGATGATGTACTCGTCCTACGAGGAGGTGGACCACGTCCTCGACCGCATGCGGCCCGGGCTCGAGGCGAAGCTCGCCGCCAAGGGGTTCGTGACCCTCGCCTGGCTCGATGGCGGCTGGAGTCACATCTTCGCGCAAAAGCCGGTGGCCACGCCGGACGACCTCAAGCCGCTCAAGCTGTTCACGCCTTCGGGCGACCCGCAGGCGGTCGAGATCTACAAGGCGGCGGGATTCAATCCGGTGCCGCTGCCGACGACCGAGTTGTCGACGGCGCTGCAGACCGGCCTGGTGACCGCGCTGCAGGTGCCGCCGCAGGTGGCGGTCATCACCCAGTACTACACCCACGCCAAGTACATGACCGACCTCAAGTGGCTGCTGCTGCTCGGCGCGACGGTGATCGACAAGGCGACCTGGGAGAAGATCCCGGCCGATCTGCGGCCGGCGCTGCTCGAGGCGGCGCACGAGGCCGGCAGCCGGCTGCGTGCCGACGTCCGCCAGGGCGGTGACCGGGACGTCGAGGCGATGAAGAAGCGCGGTCTGGTGGTGGTGCCGGTCGACGCCCGGGCCATGGACCTGTGGCGCAAGGCGGCCGAGGGCGCCTACCCGCGCATTCGCGGTCCGGTGGTGCCGGCCGACGCCTTTGACGAGGCGCTGCGCGATCGCGACGAGCTCCGCAAGCATCCGGCGGCGGCCCCGCACGGGAGATGACGTCCGCGCAGGAGGCGCCCGCCGACGCCGGCGCCGGGGACGGCCAAGGCGGTGCAACCGGCTCCGGCGGCCGCTCGGGGCTCGCCGCGCTGGCCGGCGCCGCCGACACCTGGCTGCTGCGCGGCGAGGAGACGGCGCTGGTGGCGGCGCTGGCGCTCGCCATCGTGGTGCCGCTGATCGACGCGCTCGGGCGCCCTCTGGGCGGCTTCCACATCCCCGGATCGGCCCTCTACGTCCAGCAGCTGACGCTCTGGCTCGCCTTTCTCGGCGGCCTCGCCGCCACCCGCCACGGCACCCATCTCACGCTTTCGACCTCGCAGCTCTTCCCGGAGGGCAGCCTGGCGCGCCGTGCGGCGCGGCTGCTGGCGTTCTCGGCGGCGGCGGCGGTGGTGGCGGTGCTCGCCTATGCCAGCGCCATGCTGGTGGCGACCAACCGCCAGCAGGGCAACGTCCTGCCGGGCGGCCTGCCGGAGTGGGTGAGCGAGTGCGTGATGCCGGTCGCGCTCGGCCTGATGGCGCTGCGCTTCGCCTGGGGCGCCGGCGCGAGCTGGCGCGGCCGCGCCGTCGCCGTCGCCGCGGTCGGCGCGGCGTTCGCCCTCGGCCTGATCCCGTCCCACGCGGGCGCGCTGATCTGGCCGCTGGCGCTGGCGGTGGTCGCCGCGGCGTTGCTCGGCGCGCCGGTGTTCGTCGCCATGGGCGGCCTGGCGCTGCTGCTGTTCTTCGCCGACGGCACACCGGTGGCGGCGGTGTCGGCCGAGGTCTACCGGCTGATCGCGTCGCCGACGCTGCCGGCCATCCCGTTGCTGACGGCGGCCGGCTACGTGCTGGCGGAGAGCGGCGCCTCCGCCCGGCTGGTGCGCTTCTTCCGGGCGCTGTTCGGCGGCATGCCAGGCGGCATGGCGGTGATGGTCGCGGCGGTGTGCGCGCTGTTCACCACCTTCACCGGCGGCTCCGGGGTCACCATCATCGCCCTGGGCGGTCTGGTCTATCCGATGCTGCGCCAGGACGGCTACCCGGAGGGCTTCTCGCTCGGGCTGGTGACCGCCGCCGGCAGTCTGGGTCTGCTGTTCCCGCCCAGCCTGCCGGTGGTGCTCTACAGCGTGGTCGCGAGCAGCAGCCAGAAGCTCAGCGTGCCTGCCGAGTCGCTCTACCTGGCCGGGCTGGTCCCCGGCCTGTTGCTGGTGGTGCTGGTCGCGCTCTACGGTATCTACATCGGCAAGAAAGGGTCGGCCACACGCGAGCGCCAGCCCTTCACCTGGCGCGAGGTGCTGCGCTCCGGCTGGGCGGCGAAGTGGGAGCTGCTGCTGCCGGGGTTCGTGATCGGGTTGTTCGCCAGCGGCGCCGCCTCGCTGGTGGAGACGGCGGCGGCGGCCTGCGCCTATGCCGTCGTCTTCGAGTGCTTCGTGGCCGGCGACATCCCGCTCCGCCGGTTGCCCGGCGTGGTGCTGCGGGCCGCGGCGCTGATGGGGGCGGTGCTGATCCTGCTGAGCGTCGCGATGGGCCTGACCGGCTACCTGGTGGAGGCGCAGATTCCCGACCAGGTGCTGGCCTGGGTCCAGGTCCACATCCATTCCCAGATCGTCTTCCTGCTGGCGCTCAACGGGTTGCTGCTGGTGCTCGGCAGCGTGCTCGAGATCTACTCGGCGATCATCATCCTGGCGCCGCTGATCGCGCCCATCGGCGCCGCGTTCGGGGTCGATCCCATCCACCTCGGAGTGATCTTCCTCGCCAACCTCGAGCTCGGCTTCCTGTTCCCGCCGGTCGGCCTGAACCTCTTCCTCTCGTCGTCGCGCTTCGGTCAACCGCTGCCGCGGCTCTACCGGCACGTGCTGCCGTTCCTGGCCATCCTGGGCGTCGGCGTGCTGTTGATCACCTATCTGCCGAGCATGTCTCTCGGTATTCTGAAGCTGCTTGGCAAGTAGTCCGGATTCCGGCTGGCGACGTAGTAGTCGGCGTCGCGCCTGGCGGTGCATCGTGCCGCCGGTCTTTCCACTCTTGGGATGAGGAGATGAAGATGAAGATGGTGACCATTGGAGTGCGTTTCGCCGGACCTCTCGTTCTCGCGGTAGCGCTCGCCGCGCCCGCCGCCTGGGCTCATCAGGCCGCCGCCGGTGGCATGGCGCCGCCGGCGCCTGCCGCCATGGCGCCCATGGCGCCCATGGCTCCGACGTCGCCGCCGGCGCCGAGTCCGGTGCTCGAGCAGGTCAAGTGGTTCGCCGGCGACTGGCAGTGCACCGGCACCGGCTACATGGCGGGCAAGGGCCATCCGACCACCGCCAAGGTGCACATGGCGTGGGATCTCGGGGGCTACTTCATGGGCCTGCGCTACGAGGAGTCGAAGTCGGCGGCCAACCCGATGCCGGTGAGCGCGGTCGAGCACTGGGGCTTCAGCGAGGAGCGGAAGATGCTGATCGCCGGCCAGCTCGACAGCATGGGCGGCTATGGCACCCGGGCCTCGGGCGGCTGGCAGGGCGACACGCTGACCTGGGTCGGCGAGACTCACATGATGGGCACGACGATGATCGGCCGGGACACCTTCGTCAAGCACGGCGACGACGAGGTCACCCACCTCGGCGAGGTGCAGATGAACGGCGCCTGGACCAAGCAGGACGAGGAGACCTGCCACCGGGTCTCGAAGTAACCGCGAGGGCGAAGCGGCCGCCGGCCGCCGCCGCCGCCCCCTCCTTCCGGTGGCGCCACTCGCGGCCGGCAGCGGGATAGAATCCGCCACTTGGGCGGGGCGCCGCACGGGAGGTGGTGGCATTGCGTGGAAGGGAGCTGCTGGCTGGTCTCATGACGTTTTCGATCCTTGCCGCCGGCGGGGCCGGCGCCGTCGGCGCCGCCGCCGCGGGCCGCGTTGGCGCTCTCGATTATCCGGCGCTGGCCCGGCGCATCGTCGCCCAGCTCGCGCTGCAGCCGGGCGAGAAGGTGCTGCTGGTGGCCTATCCCGGCATGTTCTCCGAGCTGGTGACGCCGCTGCGCTACGAGGTCATCCGTGCCGGCGGCGTCGACCTGGGCTGCTGGACGGTGCTGCCGCCGGCGCCGGTGGCGCTGAGCCTCGAGACCGGCGTCGCGGCAAAGGCCGTTGCCGCCTCGCGTGCCGCCCTCCGCGAGCGGCTGCGCGACGTCGACGCCGCGGTGATGCTGCCGGGGGCGACCCCGGCGCATCCGGAATATGCCGCCATGGAGGACGTGCTGCACGAGGGTCGGGGCCGCACCGTCCATTTCCACTGGCTGGGCGGGGGAGCCCCGAGCGCCTTGGCGCTGCCCGACCGCTCGCTGCCGCCGGTGGCGGTCATCGACGAGATCTACCAGCGCGCCGTCCTCCACTCGGACTGCAAGGCCATCGGCGAGGTGCAGCGGCGCTTCGCGGCGGCGCTGCGCACCGGCGAGGTGCGCGTCACCACGCCGCGAGGCACCGATCTGCGCTGGCGCGCCGGCGACCGCCCGGTCAACTTCCAGGACGGCGACGCCTCCGCCGCCCGTGCCGGCCGGGCGCGCGTGCTGGTGGACCGGGAGATCGAGATCCCGTGCGGCGCCCTCCGCGTGGCGCCGGTCGAGGAGAGCGTTCATGGCACCCTGGTGTTCCCGCCCGCGGTTTGGAACGGCCGGCAGGTCGCGGCGGTGAAGCTGAGCTTCGCGAGCGGCAAGGTGACCGAGATCGCCGCCGAGCCGGGGCCGGGCGAACCCGCCACGCGCGCCGCGGCCGAGGCAGAGCTGACCCACGGCGGACCCGCCGCCCACGCCTTCCGCGAGTTCGCGCTCGGCTTCAATCCGGAGCTGGCGGTGCCCGCCGCGACGCCGTTCATTCCGTACTACGGCTATGGCGCGGGCGTGGTCCGCTTGTCCCTTGGCGACAACTCCGAGCTCGGCGGCCAGGTCCGGGGCCCCTACGTCCGCTGGAACTTCTTCGCCGACGCGACGGTGACGGTCGACGGCAAGGCCTGGGTCCGCGACGGCAAGCTGCTGCCGCCGCCCTGACCAGCCAGCTCCGCCCCCGGCAGCGAACCGGCGACGGCCCAGGCAGCGCCGGCGAGCGCGGCCGATATGAAAAAGGCCGTCCAGGGCAGGCGGGTGGCGGGGGCAGCGACGATCATCGGCACGCAGACCAGGACCGTGAACAGACTGATCATGATCGCCTCGAGAGTCGCCGCCAGGCGCGCCAGGACCGCAAGGAGGATGGCCAAGCCGGCGGCGATGTGGGCCGCCCCGGTCAAGCCGGCGAAGCCCTCGTGGAAGGGGATCCACTCCGGGATCATCGCGGCCGTGCCCCGGAGGTACACGAAATGCGAGAGCCCCACCATGGGCAGCGCGAGCGCATAGAGCCGGCGGGCCCAGCGCACGTCCTGGGCGCGAGCGTCGCCGGCCGGCCCACCACCCCGGGAAGCGAGCGTGGCGAAGAGGATCCACGCTCCGGTGACCAGCATCAGCGTCTCGCCGAGACCAAGCCATAGGCTGGCATTGGCCGGTTTCGCCGCCAGCGGGGGGAGCCTGAGCAGCAACAGCCAGAGCAGCAGGTTGACCGTCATGACGAGCGTCGCCAGCCGGCGGGTGCGCGGCAGCAGCATGCCGATGCCGCAGGCGAGCAGCAGGCACCCGGAGGCGTAGGCCAACGGTTCCCGCCACGGCACGCCCTGCGGCACCGGCTGCCAGACCAGGGCGAAGTCGCCGGCAATGAGGCTGAGCACTCCGAGAGCTGCGAAGTCCACTGCGAACAGCACACGTCCGATCCGGGTCGCGTCCATCGGGTCTCCGTGGTCGATCTCGCGGGATTGTCGCGCCGCCGTGCGGAGCCGTATAGAGCCAGTCTGCGCCCAACGCTAGAGTCCACGCGGGTCGTCGGCTCGCCTTTCGGCGCCGGCACCCTCGCACCGCGGCGCGTGAGTGCCTCGCGAAGTCCGAGCTTTGGTGGCGCCTGAAGCGCGCCCGCGAGGATGAGGGTCTTACTGAACGAGAGCTTGCCCGCCAGTTCGGGCTTGATTCCTCGACCGTCTCTGCCTGGGAACGGGATGAGGTCCGCAGCAGCATCCTGCGACTATGCGTCGACCCGAGCGCCACGAATCTCTCACTTTGCATATGTATATACGGATATCATCCCCGAAATCTACGCCATGCGTGACACAGCAGTGACACCCAGTGTGAGGGGTGCCCGGAATAGAGCACTGGACATCCGTGTCATAGAATGAGCACAAACAGCAGGAGGAGCCATGGCCGAAACGGAAGCTATGACGAAGGACGTGGGCAGTCCTCTCTCGGGAACGGACCGAAAGAAGCTCTATCAGGTCTCACGCTTCCTCGATCTCGCCACGCGCAAACGACTGGGGCTGACCATTCCCATCCGGATCCAGGTGGAAGATCCCTTGACGGGAACGGAGCACAAGGAGCTGGATCAGGAGGAGATCCACTTGCGCTGGGAACCTTCGATCGGCACCGGTCCAACCAGCGCGCGCCTAGCCGTGGTCGATTACGACGGCGATACCGGGACCCTGCGCCCACCGGCTGTCTGGGACAAGCATAAGCTCCAGTTCCTCACCCATGACAATAGAGACCTGAGCGAGGCGGCGGGCTCTCCGGAATGCCTGCAAGTCAACGCTTGGGCGACTGTTCAGCAAGCTCTCGAATTCTACGAAGACCCCCGGGCGCTCGGCCGGCCGATTCCCTGGTCTTTCGACGGCAACCGGCTGATGATCGTGCCGCAGGCCGGCTACCGCGAGAACGCTTTCTATAACCGGAGCAGCAAGTCACTCCAGCTCTACTATTACGGTGATCTGCAGAAGCCCAGCTACACCAGCTTGTCGCACGATATCCTGGCTCACGAGACAGGACACGCTCTTCTCGACGGCATCCGCCCGCGCTTCCTCGAGAACAGCTCCTGGGAAACCCCCGCGTTTCACGAATTCGTCGGCGACATGACGGCGATTCTGCTGTCGCTGCGCGAAAACAGCGTCCGCGGCTTTGTGGAGAGGAAGTTTGGCACTGACCTGGAACATGCGGACTTCATTGCCGGCCTGGCCGCGGAGTTCGGACGCAACGTCAACCACCGTCCGTTCCTGCGCACCGCCCTCAACCCCATGACGTTCGCCGAGGCGCAGCAGGACCGTGAAGCTCATACGGCCTCGCAGGTGCTCACGGGGGCCATGTTCGACATCCTGAAGGCCGTCGCCAAGCAGTACCTGAGCTCGGAGCGGCAGGCGGAGCGCAAGGCGGCGGCCAGCCCTGCGAACGCCCTCTGGTGGGCCATCGAACGCATGTGGCGCCTGGCGTTGCAGCCCCTCGACCTGCTGCCGCCAGCCGACGTGCGTTTCCTCGACTACGCCCGCGCCATGCTGCGTGTCGACGAGCTGAACGATCCGGAAGACCCTCACGCGTTTCGGAAGCTCATCCGCCAGGTCCTTCACCTGCGAGGCCTGTGCCCCCAAGAAATCGAGCAGTGCGAGGCTGCTCCTAAGAGCTGCGCGCTCACTGTAGAGGAAGCTCCCAAGCTCCATGTCTTTCACGATCTGGTGGAAGCCTCTCGCTCGCGGACCGCCGCCTACCGGCTGGTCAACGACAACCGCGATCTCTTCGGCATCCCGGATGAGCAGGATTTCTCCATTGCCGATGTTTACGAGTGTAACAAGCTGGACTACAGCGCCAAGCGGCTGCCTCGGCACTTGGTGATCCAGTACCTCTGGCGCGAGGACGTGAAGCTGGACGAGGCGCGGTTCGGCTCCCTCCGCGGAGAGACGGTGCACATGCTGTGCGGCGGCACCCTGGTTTTCGACGACCGCAGCAACCTTCTCTGGTGGACGGCCAAGTGGGGGCGCGGCCCCGCCAACCAGGACAAAATGAGCGACAGGGCTAAGTGCCGCGCTGAGCAGGGCGAGAAGCGGCGCCAGGAGCTCCTCGAGCACATTGCTGGGATCGTCGCCAGCCGCCGCCTCACCCTGGCCGAGGAACCGGTGGACGGCGGGCTGACCGGCCGGACGGAAGCCGTCGTCGCGCACCGGGAGGGCAACGCCCTCCTCTTGGAATCCGCTCTCCACCTGTGTGGCGGTGGGGAAAGGGACGAAGAATGGACGACCAGCTTCTAGTCCGCGTCTATAACGTTGGCCTCGGCGACTGCATCTACGTGAGGGTTCCGGACAATGGGGGCGCCAAGCACCTGCTCATCGATTGCGGTAACAAATTCGGCACCCCGGAAGCTCTCGAAGCGGCGGTCGAGGATCTGAAGCAAATCCTCCCGGAAGTGCCAGGCACGGACCGGCGGCGCCTCGACCTCCTGGTCGCCACTCACGCCCACGAGGACCACGTAAAGGGCTTCGACGCGGGACTCTTCGACGGTCTCCAGATCGACCGCCTGTGGATGAGCACCGCGATGAACCCTGATCATCCGCAGGCTGAGAAGGCGCGGGAGCTCCAGTCTCTCACCTTACAAGCGCTCCAGCGCTTGGCGCTATCGCCAAAGGCGGGCCTGGCCGACTGGTCAGCGTCAATGTTGGGCCTGAGCAAGGCGGAGGGCATGGACGCTCTGCTCAGAACGCTTCCGGTCGGGAAACGCGTCTTCGTCCACATGGACACACCCGTCGAGGATCTGGAGCTCTTCGAGGACAACAGCATCCAGCTGCGGGTGCTGGCACCCGTGAACGACATTGACGGTGTCTATCTGGGCAAGGAGATGGCCGAGGGGCTTCCACGGTTTAGTTTGTTCCTGGACGCCACGGATACGGCCTCTGAGGGAGCAGAGGCGCAAGCCGGAGCACCTCCGGAAGCTGGCCCGGCGAGACCCACCAACGTCAGCCCGGAAGACTTCGAACTGCTGCGTAATAGCCTAACGGACGGTGCCCTTGCCTTCGTCCTCAAGGAAGGTGAGCTGGTCAACAACACCAGCGTCGTGCTGCTGCTTACATGGCAGGGCCGGCGCCTCCTCTTCACCGGCGACGCCGAGGTGAAGACGAGCTCCGAGGGGCAGTTTCAGCCCGGCAAAGCCAACGGGAGCTGGAACACCATGTGGCACTTCAAGGAAACGGAACTGGCGAAGCCGGTGGACTTTCTCAAGGTTGGCCACCACGGCAGCCACAATGCCACGCCGTGGACCAGTAAGAAGAGCGGCGACACCGAGCATCCGATCAACGCCATCCTTGAAAGTCTGCTGCCGCTTCCGATCGCGGGCCAGTCGCGCCCTGAGCGGTACGCTGTCGTTTCCACCGAGCGCACCAACGGCTATCCCACGATCCCCGACCCCGCGCTGATGATGGAGTTGGGTCGCCGGGTCAGCAACATCCAGGGCTACCGGGAGCCTGCCACCAAGAAGCACTTCGTCCCCGAGGGAGAGATGCAGCCCCAGCGGACAGACCTGGAAGGCGACGGCAAAAAGCGCGTCCCCTGGATCGACGTTAAGCTGTCCCCGATGGCTGGTTGAGCAGGTGGCTCGACAGCTCTCGGAGGTGCTTCCAGCCTGCGGGTCATCCTCTCCTCCACGAGTCCCTCCTCCACTGCCCGTAGACCACGACGCGCAGGCCCGTTTGCGGGCCTCGGCTTGGCCCATGCGGGACCATATCGAAGAGATCAGAGCGTCCGCGAGCCATGGAGTCACATTAACTGGCTTCGCACCTGCTCGGATTAACGCTATATCGCCCACCGATAGCCATGGATGGCGGCAACATCATGCAGTTTCAGGACGGAGAATGCATTTCGGCAACAGAACTTATTAGGCGGAGCCGGCTCGGTCTACGAAAAGAGTGCAACGCGACGCCGGTCGCTGAAACGTCTACAGACCCTGCTCGGCCAGCGGTGACGACCGGTCGAACGAGCCGTAAGGTAGTCAGCGCCGGGCTTTCGCCGTCCGATTTGTAGAGGCCGGTCGCGCTGCTTTCGTAGCGCGGCGCGCGCGCTGCTTCTGTGCCTCCGCTTTGATGATCACCGCGCTCTTCGCGCTCGCATCGAGACGCAGCTTCGCGAGCTCCAACGCGGCCACCATTAACACTTCGATCTCCGCGCGGTCGAAGTCCGCAATCGTGTTCAGCACGACATGACGCACCGTCTTGCCGCGACCTTGCAGCAGCTCGTTCGGATCCGACTTCGACAACAGAGCGCCCTGCGCGAAGTACAGGTTCACCCTGTTCGGGTACAGCGCGACCGAGCACAGCCCATCGTAGCCGTGCTCGGTCGGCGAATACGAGATCACGAGCGCGTTCTGGCGTTCGTACACGTACACGATCTCGAACAGGCCGGGCAGCCGAGCACGCAGCTTCGCGCGCAACGCTTTTCCAAGCTTGACCATCGCCGGCTCGTACTTCGCGAAGGAGCTCGCGAGCTGCGTTTCGGCGTTCGTCATTGGCAGGCTTCTCCCGAGAACACCTGCAAGCGTTGCCTCGTGGCACCGCCTGGGCGCGGTGCATCCGACCTACGCGGGCGGGGCCGCCGGCGGCGGGCTGACCGGCCAGCGGCCGGCGGGGCCGGGCTCGCGGCGCAGGGTGCCGAGCACGCGCAGCAGGGCGATCGGATTGCCGAGCAGCATCGAGTTGACGATCAGCGAGTGGGGCGCCTGGTAGCGGTCGTAGAGCGGCCGCAGGCGCCGCTGCAGCCGGCGGACGTGGATCCAGTGCACCTGCGGAAAGAGGTGATGGGTCAGGTGGGTGGCGGCGGTGAAGTGGTTCACCCACGACACCAGGCGGTGCAGGCGGCCGCGCGGCTCGAGATAGGTGGCCTGGCGAAAGGGATGGCGCAGGTCGCTCGGCGCGTGATCGGTGAGGTTCATCAGGAAGCTGGCGAGCAGCGCCACCACCATCGCCGCGGGCAGGAAGAGCAGCAGGGTCTGCCGCCAGCTCAGCGCCAGCAGCACCGCGATCCAGGCCGGAACCGCCCAGCGGGTGATCGCGATCTCCCAGTATTCGGCGGGCTTGGTGCGGCGCAGGACCCGAATGTAGGGAGGTAGCGGCGAGAGCGGCAGGTAACCCCACGCCGAGCGCGCCATCTCCAGCCCCAGGTAGCGGGCCAGGGCCAGCCAGCCGCGCACGCCCGGAGCCCCCTGGATGCGGGCCAGGGTCTGCTGGGGATCGTCGTCGGGGTCGTTGTAGCGATGATGCTCCCAGTGGTGATAGCGGACCTCCAGCGGGCTGGTGAGCACGAGGACGCCCAGGGCGCGCATGCACGCGTTTGCCCAGCCGCGGGAGAACGGCGGCCAGTGATTGAAGTAGTGGATGGCGACGTCCAGCGCCAGGCTCGAGTAGATCGACCAGGGCACCAGGAAGACCGCTTTCCAGGGCCAGGGCAGCGGCCCGTACACCAGCAGGTAGGTGCCGGCGATCAGCGCCGCCCATTCGGCCACCAGCAGGGCATTGGCGCGGTTCTGGCGGCGGAGGAAGAGCGGGTGGCGGCGCTGCAGGCGCATCAGCCGCCGGGCGAGGTGGCGAGCGTGCCGCAGATCCGCCTCGATCGACGGCGAGGCCGCTTGCGGCCCTTTGTCCGCGGTGTCCGGATCGGCCACTAGCGCGCGCCGCCGCGCCCGGCCGCGGCCGGCGGCTCCGACGCGGCGAGGAGCTCCTCGAGATAGTTGCCCCAGATCGCCGGCAGCGAGTGGGTGCCGTGACCGCGGGTCTGAGGAGTGATCGGGAGCAGGATGTAGCGGCCGTGCGCGACGCGGTGGATGGCCTGGTCGAGGATGCCCAGCTCCGGCGGGTTGATCTGATCGTCGGCGGAGTTGACCGCGTAGAGCGGGGCGCGGATCTCGCCCAGGTGCGGCAAGGGGTCGTAGTCGCGGGAGGCCTCGAACTGGTAGATGACGTCGTTGGCGTCGAGGATCGAGGAGTAGCGCTGGATCAACCTGGCCAGCAACGCCTCGGCTTGCATGCGGGTCGGGGCCTCCGTCTGCCACTGCAACGGGCTCGACACCATGAAGAGCAAGACGTGGATCGCCGACACCAGGCCGCGGGGCTGGGCTGAGTACTCGCCCTGCCGCCACTCGGGGTCGCTCTCGATCGAATCGACGATCATCTTGCGCAGCATGCGATTGCGGCCGGCGATCTCGACCGGCAGGCTGGCCAGCGGCATCAGCGCATCCATGAAATCGGGGTGGGTGTAGGCCCACACCCAGGTATGCATGCCGCCCATCGAGGTGCCCATCACCAGACGCAGGTGGTTGACGTCCAGGCATTCGGTGAGCAGCCGGAACTGGGCCCGCACCATGTCGTCGTAGGTGTACTTCGGAAAACGCATGTGCAGCCCTTCGCTCGGGCGGCTGGACTTGCCGGTGCCGATGCCGTCGGGCAGGACGATGTAGTGCGTCGCCGCGTCGAGCAGCTGGCCGCGGCCGAAGAGCTTGCCACCGAACGTCTCGGCGAGAAAGGCGCTGCCGCTGCCGGTCGTGCCGTGCAGGATCAGCACGGCGTTGCGCACCACTCCTGCCGCGTCCCGGGCGGGGTGGCCCAGGGTGATGTAATGCAGCCGCAGCTCCGGCAGCACCTCGCCGCTGGCGAACTTGAAGTCGTGAAAGGTGCAGTCGGCCTCGGTCGGCGCCAGCGGCGGTGCCGGCACGGCGGCGGCGGCGGCAGCGGGGGATGGAGCGCTTACCAGCCCCGCCAACCCCGCAAGCCCCGCAAGATTGACGACGAGCGTCGAGATGCACAAGACCGCACCGCGGCGGCGGGGAGGTGGCAGGTGCGTCGGGTGAAGCGGAGCGTGTCCCATGGCGGTACCCTCCGTGACCGTGGACGGATCGAGGCCGGCCGCCGGCCGCGCGGACGGCTACTTCGCGACGGCCGCCGGTGCGAACCTGCGGAAGAAGCTGGTCTGCTTCCAGGCCGGCCTGACGTCCTCGTCGGCCACTCGTTCGACCAGTGCCAGGATCACCTGGTTGAACTTGGCCGCCGCCGCCAGGTCCACCGGCTGGCTGATGTCGTCGGACGGCGCGTGGTAGCGGTTGGTCAGCCAGTCCTTCCGCATTTTCTCTTCGGCAGATCCGGGCGCCGCGCCGAAGTCGAAGGCCGCCGCCGGGACCCCCTGCCGGATGAAGCTGTATTGGTCGCTGCGGATGAACACGTTGCGGTCAGGGAAGCGATCCGGGACGATCTCGATCCCGGCCGCCGCGCCGACCGCGCGGGCGTCGTCCCCGAGCGAGGACTCGTCGAGCCCTTCGACGGTCAGGTAGCGAAGTGGATAGAGCGGCAGGAACATGTCGACGTTGAGATCGGCCGCCAACGCGCTCGCCGGCACCGTCGGGTGGCCGGCGAAGTAGCGCGAGCCGAGCAGGCCCTTCTCCTCGCCGCACACCGCCAGGAACAGCAGCGAGCGCCTGGGATGCCGTCCGGAAGCCTGGATGGCGCGGGCGGTCTCGAGCAGCGTGGCGACGCCCGAAGCGTTGTCCATCGCGCCGTTGTAGATGCTGTCGCCGTGGATCGGCTCGCCCACTCCGAGGTGGTCGAGGTGCGCCGAGAGCACCACGTATTGAGTCTTGAGCACGGGATCGCTGCCCGGGAGGACGGCGACGACGTTGGGCGACTCGACCTGCTCGGCCCTGGTCGCGACCTTGGCCCGCAGCGTTACCGGCAGCGGGAAGCGCGGCAGCGGCTTGCCCGCATCCACCAGCGCCAGCAGCTCGGCGATGTCGTGGCCCGAGCCCGCGAACAGCTTTGCCGCCGCCGCGGGATTGAAGACGGCGCTGAACATCGGCCCATGCAGGTCCTGGAACGCCGGATCGGCGAGCTGCATCCCCGGCTGCGAAGCCGAGAGCGCGATGCGCGCCCAGGGGACGTCCATAGAACGGGGATTCGGGATGCTGATCGTGCCGGCCGCCCCCGTCTGCTCGAGCGCCTTGGCGAACTCCTGCGCCGACCGCGCGTGCGACTTGAGGGATGCGGCGATCTCGCGCGGCCCGCCGTTGAGGAAGACCACGACCTTGCCATGGAGATCCAGGCCGGCGAAGTCGTCATAGCCCGAGTCCGGCAGGTGCAGCGCGTAGCCGACGAACACCAGCGGGGCCTCGATGGTCGCCGGCTGGCGATGGCGGGCGGGCAGCACGGCGTCCCGGCCCAGGATCAGCGGTTCCTGCTTGCCGCCGCGCACCAGCGCGAGGCTCGATGCCGCCGCCACCACCCGCTGCACGTCGAAGCGCACCGGCTGGAAGTAGCCGTTGTCGCCAGCCGGCGCGAGACCGTATTCCTGGAAACGCTCCGCCACGTAGGCTGCCGCCTGGCGATAGCCGGCGCTGCCGGTGAGGCGGCCTTCGAGCCGGTCGTCGGCCAGGTACTTCACGTGCGCCCACCAGCTCTCCCCGGCGCCGGTGGTGTCACCAGGGGTGCCGGTCGCGCCGGCAGCGGCGGGGGCGCCGCCGGCGGCAGTGGCGGCGACCGGCGCCGCCCAGGACACCGCGAGCGCCGCCGCCACGGACAAGGTCAGAGCCGCGACAATTCCGGCCGGCCAACGACGTTTCACCGCCATGATTCGCACTCCTATCGCCAGGTCCGCAGTCTATCGCAAGGGTCTCAGGAGCCGGTGCCGCCATACCCGCTCGCGCTGCCGGCGGAGCTGGCGGGGCTGGCGGGGCTGGCAGCGCCGGAGCCAGCGCGCGCCAGGACGCTGTGACGCCGGCCGTGACCGAGATAGATCGCCAGGCCGGCCACGCACCAGAGCAGCAGCCGCAGCCAGTTCTCGGACGGCAGGCTGCACATCAGCAGCAGGCAGCTCAGCATGCCCAGGATGGGGATGAGCGGCACCCACGGCACGCGGAAGCGGCGCTCGGCCGCCGGATGCAGCCGGCGCATCACCGGGATCGCGGCGCAGACGATCACGAAGATGAACAGGGTCCCCATGATGGCCAGGTTCACCAGCACGTCGATCGGCAGGAAGGCGGTGGTGACGCCGACCATGAGGCCGGTCGCCAGGGTGGCCTTGTAGGGGGTACGGAAGCGCGGGTGGACGGCGGCCCAGAACCGCGCGGGCAGCAGCCCGTCGCGGGCCATCGCGAGCACGATGCGTGGCAGCGACAGCAGCAGCACCAGCAGCACGGTGGTGATGCCGGCCACCCCGGCAAGGGCGATGAGCAGCTTCGCCCATCCCAGGCCCACCTGGTCGAAGGCGTTGGCCAGCGGCGCGTTGAGGTCGAGCCGGTCGTAGCGCACCATGCCGGTGAGCACCGCGATGACCGCCATGTAGAGGCCGGTGCAGACGATCAGCGACCAGAGGATGCCCAGCGGCACGTCCCGCTGCGGCCGCCGCGCCTCCTCGGACTGGACCGAGACCGCGTCGAAGCCGAAGTAGGAGAGGAAGGCGAGCGCGGCCCCCGCCAGCATGCCGAGCGGCCTGCCGCCGGCGTCGGTGCCGCCGAACAGGGTCTTGCCGAAGAGGCCGATGCCGGTCAGGCCGTAGGGGGCGAAGGGGTGCCAGTTCCTGGGGTCGACGTAGAACGCGCCGACGCCGACCATGAACAGCACCGCGAGGAGCTTCACCACCACCATGGCGGTGTTGAAGCGGGCGCTTTCGCGGATGCCGACGATCAGCAGGACCACCAGAGCGCAGACGATCGCCACCGCCGGCAGGTTGACGGCCGAGCCGGTGGCGATCAGCCGCCCGAGGTGCGGGTCGTAGCGCACCACCGGCCCGCCAATGGCGTGCGGCAGCGCCAGGCCGAACGAGCTGAGCACGCTTTGCAGGTAACCGGACCAGCCGTTGGCCACCAGCGCGGCACCGACTCCATACTCGAGCACCAGGGCCCAGCCGATCACCCAGGCCGGCAGCTCCCCCAGGGTGGCGTAGGCATAGGTGTAGGCGGAACCGGCGACCGGCACCAGCGCCGCGAATTCGGCATAACAGAGCGCCGCGAAGAAGCACGCCACGCCGGCCACGGCGTAGGACAGCAGCAGCGCCGGCCCGGCGGTCTGGCGGGCGATGGCGCCGGTGGTGACGAAGACGCCGGCGCCGATGATCGCGCCGGCGCCGATGGCGGTGAGCTGGATCGGGCCGAGCGCCCGGCGCAGCCGCCCCTCGCCTTCCTCCTGCGCCTCGGCGAGCAGCCGCGACAGGGGCTTGCGGGCAAACAGCGGATGGGCCATGGCGAGGGCTCCGAGCCTGGGCGTCCTATCCGGCTACCCGGGCGCCAGCGCGATCACCCGTACCGGGCTGCCGCTGCCGCGGACGATCGCCAGCGGTGCGGCGACGACCACCGCGCCGGTCGGCGGCAGCCGATCCAGCTGGCGCAGGCTGGCCAGACCGAAACGCCCGGCGCCGTGCATCAGGGTGTGGCAGGGGAACGGCGGATCGAAGCCGAAGGCCTGGCCGGCATCGGTGCCGACGGTCTCGACCCCGACCCCCAGGACGTCGCGCTCCCGCGCCAGCAGCTCGACGGCGCCGCGGTCGAGCCCCGGGCTGTGCGGGCCGTCTTCGCCCACGTTGAGGAACTCCCGCGGGTCGGTCCGGCGGCTCCAACCGCTGGCGATCAGCACCCAGGCGCCGGGCGGGATCCGGCCGTGCATGGCCTCCCATGCCAGCACCCGCTCGCGGGTGAGCAGGAAGTCGGCGTCGGCCGCCACCTCGGCGGCGACGTCGAGCACGCAGGCGGGACCGACGAAGCGGCGTGCCGGGATGGTGTCGCAGGCGTTTTCCGGCAGGTCCTTGCCGGTGATCCAGTGGATCGGCGCGTCGAAATGGGTGCCGGTGTGCTCGCCCAGATGGAGGGCGTTCCAGTACCAGGCCGGGCCTCTCTCGTCGTAGTGCGACCGCGATTCCATCGTGACCCCCGGCGAGGCGGCGAACTGCGGTGGCAGGCCGATGACCGGCGTCTGGGGGCCGAGCGGCTGGGTCAGGTCGATCACCCGCACGCTCCCGGCGTCGAGCGCCGCCACCAGCTGGGCGAGGATCTCGGTCATCGTCTCTCTCCTTTGAGGTGGCGCTCGAACTGGAAGCGGTTCTCGAGCAGGTGCAGGTCGATGAGGTAGCTCGCCGGTCCCGTCGGTTCGACCTTGGCGACCAGCACCGCCAGCTCCGCCGCGGTCAGCGCCGCCGTGCAGGCGGCGGCGAAGCTCTCGGGCGTGCGGTAGGTGCCGGTGCGCGGCACGCCCGCGGCGGCGGCGATCGCCGCCAGGTCGCTGCCGGTGGCGGTGGCGGTGGTGAAGCTGCGGCCGACCGACAGCAGCACCTCGTTGTCGAAGACCACGTGCAGCAGGTTGGGCGGCCGGTGGCGCGCGAGGGTGGTGAAGGTGCCGAGGTTCATCAGCACCGAGCCGTCGCCGTCGAGCGCCACCACGGTGAGCTCGGGCCGCGCCAGGGCGATCCCCAGCGCCACCGAGGAGGCGAGCCCCATCGAGTGCTCGACGTAGAAGAAGCCCGGCCGGTGGCCGAGCGAGAACAGCTCGGCCGGCGCCGCGCCCATGTTGGTGACCACCACCCGCTCGGCCAGCAGCGGATAGATCGCCCGCATGGCCTCGAGGCGCAGCATCATTCTTCCCACATCAGCTCGCGGCAGAGCAGCAGGGCGACCGGCCGCAGGCTCGCCTCGGCCAGGGCCTGGGCCTCGCGCAGCCGCGCCGCCACCTGGTCGGCGCGGGCCAGCAGCAGGTAGGGGATGCGCAGCGCCCGCAGCAGGTCCTCGGTCACCGCGCCGCCCTCGGTCTGCCAGGGATGCTCTTCGCCGAAGCCGCCGCGGTAGCTCACCAGCATCAGCAGCGGTACCCGGTAGAGCTGGGCGAGCGAGACGATGCCGTTGACGCTCGCCAGCAGGCCGTGGTTCTGCATCAGCATGGCGGACCGCACGCCGGCCAGGTGGGCGCCGACCGAGACGCCGACCCCCTCCTCCTCCTTGGCCAGGCGCACCAGAGTCATCTCGGGGTCGGCTTCGGCCAGCGCCACCAGGTGCACCAGCCAGGTCTCGGGCAGCACCGACAGCAGCCGCACGCCGCAGGCCTTGAGCCCTTCGTATAGCTGCCTCGAGCTGGCGGCGGATACCGGCATGGATCGGGATCGCCCTCGGTGGTCGGTCCTGGGTGGAGCGAATCGCCAGCGCAGTATAGCCGAGCGGGGGAGGCTCGCCCGCCGCCCGGCGATCAGTTCCAGGTCAGGCCGCGGAGCTGGTCCAGATTGACGTTGCCGCCGCTCAGCACGCAGGCCACCCGGGAGCCCGGCGGTGCCGGTACCAGGCCGTGCAGCAAGGCGGCGACCGGCGCGGCGGCGGCGCCTTCGACCACCAGCTTGGCCCGCGCCATGGTCCAGAGCATCGCCGCGAAGATCTCTTCGTCGGGCAGGGTGACGATTTCGTCGACGAAGCGCCGCACCACCTGGAAGGTGGTCTCGCCGACCCGTTTGACCCGCAGCCCGTCGATGATGCAATCGACGCGGTCGAGCGTCACCACCTGGCCGGCGGCGACGCTGTCGCGCATGCCGGGCGCTCCCGAGGACTCGACGCCGACGACCCTGGCCGCCGGCCTGGCGCCCTTGACCGCCATCGCCACTCCGGAGATCAGGCCGCCGCCGCCGATCGGTACCACCACCACGTCCACCTCCGGCCAGTCGTCGACGATCTCGAGCCCCACGGTGCCTTGGCCGGCAATCAGTTGCAGGTCGTCGAAGGGATGCACGTAGGTCAGGCCGCGTTCGCGGACCAGCGCCTGGGCGTGCTCGTTGGCCTCGTCCCAGATGGTGCCGTGCAGCACGACCTCGGCGCCGTAACCGCGGGTCGCCGCCACCTTCGAGGGCGTGGCGTTCTCGGCCATCACCACGACCGCATGGATGCCGTGGATGCGAGCCGCGAGCGCGACGCCCTGCGCATGGTTGCCGGCCGAAGAGCAGACGACGCCGCGCCGGCGCTCTTCGGCGGTGAGCAGCGGGAGCTTGTTGAGCGGTCCGCGGATCTTGTAGGAGCCGGTGCGCTGGAAAACCTCCGCCTTGAGCCGCACCTCGCAGCCGGTGAGCTCGCTCAAGGTCCGCGACGGCAGCAGCGGCGTACGGTGGGCGTGCGGCGCGACCCGCGAATGAGCGGCGCGGAACACCTCCGGCGCCAGGGGCAGGGTCGCGGGGGTGGGGGAGGTCTCGGCGCTCACGCGCGACAGTCTAGCCCGAACCTCGGGCGGAATGGTCGCCACGGCTTGCAGCCAATGGCAACTCGCGCCGGCGTGCCCGGGAATCCGAGGAGCGCTATCGCGAAACATGATCTACTCCGGCATAGGAGCGTCTGGCCTTGAAGCGGCGGAGCCGACAATCATTATGTTATACAGATACGTCAATTTCCTCCTGCTGATATAATTAACAAACACAGCCTGATCCGACCCTTCGGTAACAACCGTGCCCCCACCCATTGAGACAAAGCCGCCGGTTCCGTTGCTGCATCTTCAATCTGTCGGGAGTGGCCTCTCGATCGTCGTCGGCGAGCGCCTGCGCGACAGGGTCTGGGCCGAGAGATTCGGGGAGATCCAGGAGTCGCTGGTCAAGCCGGCTGGCCGCCAGCTGACGCTCGATCTGCGCCTCACCAGGTGGGCCGATCCAAACCCTCTGCTCGCGCTGGCTATTGCCGTCGAGATGTGGCGACGGGCGGGTGGATCGGTCGTGATCGCTCTGGCCGACCCCAGCACCGACCCCGATCAGGGTGCGATGCTCGCGGCCTTTCTGGTGTTTCTGGAGCGCGAGGGCTTTCTCGCGCTTTTTGCCGGTGTCAGAGGCGGACCCGACGAGGCAATTGCGCACGGTACCACGATCCGCTTTGGTGCCGAGACCTTTGACGACCTCGTGACGCTGCGCAGCCACCTCTTTACCCGCAGCCCGATCCTGCCTATCCCAGTAGTGCCGGCGATCCATGCACATCTCTTCGACATGAGCGAGATGTCCGGTGACGAAGCGGTCAGCGAGCTCGCTGACGCCCTCGTTGCCGAGGCCGAGAGCGGCGGCCTGAAGCGGCATTTCGACCGGGACGTCTATTCCGATCCAACGACGTCGGCGTCGCCGCTCGGAGCACGCGAGCTGAGCCCGGCGGTGCTTGTCGAGGATATTCGTCAAATCTTCATCGAGCTGCTCGAGAACGTGAAGGAGCACGCCTATGGGGCAGCGGACCCGCCCCATCTGGCAGCGGTCTATGCCCGCTTCCGTCTCGGGCTCCAGGATCCGCGCGCCGGTCACCTGCGCCGCGAGCTGATCAAGCTGCATGAGGATGAGGTCCGGGAATGTCCTCGGGTTGGCCAGGCCGTCGAGGTCACGCTGGGAGGATTCATGGAGATCTTCCTTGCGGACGCCGGCATTGGTTTGTCGACCCATCTCGCCCAGGTCCTTCCTCGCCGAAGCCGGCCCGGCGAGCGCAAGCATTCCCTCAAGGCGTTCTTCGACAGGCTCTGGTCAGGTAAGTGCTTCTCCAACCATGGCGACCGCGCCCAGCGGGAAAAGGACCACCGGTCACCGCTACCGGGCCTGCAGCACGTGACTACGCTGCTGAGCCGTGGCCATGGCCTCTTTCGGGCTCTTGACAAGCTCGAATGGGCCGGAGCGGAGTGCCGGCCGCCCAAGAGTGAACGGGGCGCCTCCGAGCAGCGAGACGCACAGATCTCGGAGAGCGTCAGCTCGGACCGCCCGGTGCGCGGCACTCACATCCTCATTCGTGCGTCCACCGGTGAGCCGAAGCAGTTGGAGGCGCCCTGGTCGGCCGCGGTGCTCGCCCCTGGAGCAGCGGCGAGCACCGATGCCACTCTGCACGCCTGGATCGATCGGGCGTCGGCGCGGGCTGCATGGTGCCGGGTCGTGTTCCAGGCGATCGACGAGGAGCAAGGGCGGTGGCGCGATGCGGAAGGCAAGGAGCGCCGAGAGCTCGGCGTAGGTGACGCGGGTGACCCCTACCGCTGTGTGCTTTGGCGGCCGGCGCGAAGCCTGCGGCGTAATGACATCCAGCAGGCCCTGCAAAGGATTGGCAGCGACGGTGTCGCCCATGTGATCATTGCCGACCAGGACATTGCCACGGCGATGATGACGGCTTCAACTCTCGACGGCATGGTGCTGGCGGGAGCTCCGGATCTGCGTACCGTCTCCATCGTTTCATACAACCTGGCTGCGGTGGACCTGGTAGCCAAGCCACGGAAGGGTCGCCCGGGTACCCGTCTCAGCCTAAGGCACTCGGAGCTGCTGAGCACGCAGCCGGGCGCCAACCTGAGCTTGCCCCACGTCATCTCTGCACTGCGGGACCTCGATGGAGCCCTCTTCTGGGCGGCGGTGCGGAGGCATGACGAGAAGATGCATCTGCTGCTTCCTGGCCCCATCCGCTGGTCCAGGACGCAACCCGCTGACGATGACGACTTCAAGCTCGGTGTGCACCTCGACTTCACTCAGGTGCTGCACGTCAAGCTTTGCCGCTGGGTCTGCCGGCGCGCCCTCAGCCGCTTCCTATCCTATTGCTCGCCGAGCGACGCTCCGGCACCCGTGGATCACCTGATCGATCCACTCATCAACAGTTTTCTCTATAGCAACAACACCGACTACCATCCGCAGCCGGCCGGGGTGCGCCCCTCGGTGCTTCTTGGCAGCGTGCTCATGTCGTGGAGCAGCCTGCGGCGGCGGCGCAGCCTCGCGGAGGTCGGCGAGCGGCAGCGCCACCCCATCATCGCGCATCTCCTCCAGCATCCGCGGTTGCCGGAGCCGAGCAAGGCCGGGGATCTGGCGCTGTCATTGATCTCGTGGGCCAACGGCACGACCAGCCTCAAACCGCGACGGCTGGCGCAGGGCGCTTCATTGCAGCGAATCACCGATACTCCGGTCGTGGGTCCGGGTGGCACTGGGTACTGGCGGGCCTACCGGCGAGAGCAGAGCGGCTCGCTTTACGGCGTATCGCCGGACCGGCCTCAGGGGATTTCGGTTGGCGAGTCCTACGGTTTCTGGCAGAGCCGCGGCCTGCTGCGCCTCGGGCATTGGCATCACGGCAGCAGCCACGACTTCGTAGGCGTTGATCTGCTGACGGCGATTCGTGGCGGCCGGGTGAACCTACGCGGTATGGTTTGGACCTTCCTGCGCGGGCATCTGCTGCGCATCGCCGACGACTATCAGGGGAAGGCCCCCTTTGCCCGTTGTCATCTGCTTGCCTGCGTGCCCAACGAGGGTACCAACCTGATCCTGAACCGCGCCTTCGAGGCTCTACCATGGCTGCAGGACAAGACCGTTTATCTGCCTCTCGTCCAGCGGCAACGCAGCGCGATGCGGCTGCGACTTTCACCGATCGCGCTGGAGGCCGCGCGCGAGCGCATCCAGGCAGAGAGGCGGTCTGCCGGCGGCGCCGAGCGGGTCAGAGTGCTGGTGCTCGACACTTATTTCGGCGACGTCAGGACGTTCTTCGAACTGATCAACACGGTGCGGGAGATCGGTGCCGACGAGGTCGAGACGCTGGCGCTTCTCGACCGTTCCCGGCTGCCCACGGATGCGATCTCATTCCGGCACGGCTGGCACCATCGGCATGCGCGCCTCTGGCGGCTAGACGTCGATGCCCTGTCGCCCTCTCTGGGTCCGCGGGCCTCTGCCGGCTGCCCACTCTGCGGGGCGCTCGAGATGGTCATCAATGCCCGTGAAGATGTCCCGGAAAGGATGGAGACGACCCGTCGCCGCCTCGCCTTTTGGATCGAGGCAGTGCGGGTGAGGACCCTTTCCAAGGCGTCGCCGCTCGCCGGCCTTCCCGCCGTCAGGCTGCCGCACCCGATCAGCCTTGGGTTCGGGCACGACATCGAAGCGCCAGGGCGAGAGGACATCGTGCAGGTGTTCGAGGCCGCCGCTCTGGCCTCGATTCTGCTCGAGGCGGTGACCATCACCGGCATGCACGAAACGGTGCAGCGCACGCTGGATGAGGTCGAGAGGACGGCGACCAGTCCGCGCGATAATGCCAGCGAGTCGACGCGGGTCGCCGCGCGGCTGGCGGCACGCCTGTATGTCCTGATCGGGCAGGCCCTCCTGATGCGACACGACAGCGAATTGGACCGCCGGGTGATCTATTACCGGTCGCTGCTCGACGCCCTCTTCGACAGTCGGTGGCCGACGCCGGCTACCGCCTTCGGCGCCATCGTGCTGGCGACCGCGGACGACACCATCCTTCGCAGCCTGATGCCGGACATCGAGAGATATCTCGCCGAACGCCGTCCCGACATCGATCTGGCGCTTGCCCTGGCGATGATGGCGAGGCGCTACGATCGACTCCGGAGGGTGCCGTCGGTTGCGGCGTTCCTGGTCCTGCTGGGGGGTGCCCGGGATGGTGTGCCGAGGATGCTGCGGGAGATCTTCCTGATCGTAGGTTCGCGTGACGGCGCAGCGCACGCGGCTTTGCTGCACCAGGTGCTGGAGAAACCGGTCGGCGCGAATCGAGAGTCGACGCAAACCGCGCTTTCCATGGTCGAAGGGCTGACGGAGCACCTGAGGAGTCTCCAGGAGCTGGAATCCTGGTTACCGCGCAATGGCAGCAAGGAACGGATGACAGCTTGGATGCGATCGCTGGGCAAGGCAGCCCAAGCGCTGCGTGCGGCGTCGTCCGCGACGCTCGACCGGGCCTGGGAGGATCTTCGGCTGGCGGTCTATGGGGAGGGCGCGGCCGGTGGCGGCATCTATCACCAGATCCAGCAGACCTTCAGCGTCAACGCTGGCCAGATCGAACGGCTGGTCATGGAAGTTCTGCAACGAAACGGGCAATCTGGAAGCGCGGCGAGCGATTTGATCGAACGCGAGGGCCAAAGGAACTTCGAGGCCAAGCTCGTGGCGAAGGTGCGGGCGATTCGGCTGCTGCCCATCGAGGATTGTATTTTCGAGCTTTTCGATAATGCAAAGAGATATGCTCGTGAACCGTTTTCGGGGGCAGCCGCCCTAGTGCGATGGTCTTGCCGCGTCGTCGATGACGCGATCGAGATCGAGATTCGGAATCTCTGCGAGGAGCACCCCGCGATCAGCCGGCCGTCCTTGAATCAATATTTCCTGGAATCCCTTGGTGGTTGGGTCAAGCCGGAGGTGCGACTCGGCGCCCAGGGCTGGGAGTTCGTCAGCTGCATGCGCCTACCGACCCTGGCAGGCCTGGTTGCAGTTTCGTAACGACAGGTGACTACCATGCCGATCCGAGCTCTGGTGATAGACGACGACTTTGCCGGGCGGCGAAACCACTATCACCGCCTCGCGCACGGCAGCAACGGTGAGTCGTTCCTTGAACTGCGCCCAGCCACTGTACCGCTGCAGCCCGATCAGATCGCCAACCTCTGCAAACAGGTGCAGGTCGGCCTGATCGACATCTTCCTCGATCCGAAGGGAGATGCTGAGCCGTTGGAGATCGTTCCCGGCGTCAACGTGCTGACCCTCATTCACGAGCAGAACCCGCGGCTGCCGATCTTCGTCGTCAGCTCGCACTGGGACAGCCTCAATATGCCGATCTACCAGGAGCTCATCCGGCGCAAGCAGGTCAAGGGTGGATTCAGCCTCAGGCTGTTGGAGGATACCTCCGAGTGCGGGCGAGTGCGTTTCGAGCTGGAGCGTGCGGTGAAAGAGGCTGAAGGGCTGGCAGCGATCAGCCTGAACCCGAACGAGGATCTACTGCTTCTCCATCTGAGCGATCTTCAGGTCGGCGCCACCTGGGTTGCTGAAAAGGACGCGAAGGCAGCGGGCGACCGGCTGGTGAACGAGGTTTTCCAAGCGTTGCCGACCTCCATCAGCGGCAATGCGACGGCACCGCACCTGCTGGTGGTCACCGGTGACGTCGCCGAGCGTGGCGAACCCGCCGAGCTCCGCGCCGGCTTCGGCCTGCTAAGTAAACTGCGCAGCAGGTTGGAAATCTCCCGCGAGGGCTGCTTCGTGGTTCCTGGCAATCACGACGTCAGCCTGGCGCTGGCCAGCAGTCACTTGATCGACTATTCCTTTGGCTCGCCATTTGCGGTCGAGGCCGAGCCGCGGAACCCACGCACCGCCGCCACGACGCGCGAGCGCGGTCTGGACCGATTCGGCCTGGTGCCATTCCAGGAAGCCTGCTCGGCCTTTACCGGACGAGGCGACTGGGAGCCGCGCGTGGACTTCGAGGAGGAGACCCGGTCTCCTGGCTGGTTTCATTCGCACGCGCTTTCCGCCCTTGGCATCAGCGTCATCGGCATCAATACGGTAACGCGGCTCGGACCCGAGAACCCGGCAAGCGCCACGGTGCCCCAGGCGGTGGTGAACCAGCTCGTGAGCCATCTGGATGCGTTTCAGCGGCACGAGCCTGGCCGCACGGATCTCGTGCAGTTGGTGCTGCTGCACCACAGCCCGTGGCCCGGAATTGGGGATCGCACGCTGCATGCCTCCGGCGGCGACTACCTGCTTTCTCAGCTCGAGAGGTTCGGCGATTGCATCGTGCTGTTCGGTCACATCCACACCCCGCTTACCAACGTCCGGACCTACAACGATCGGACGCATCGCCAAGCGCTTTACGCCTCGCCTTCTACGCCGAGCCTGCCGGCGAGCGATCGCCCCGAGGACTCATTGCGCGGCTTCCAGCTGATCACCCTGCAGCGAGAGAGCGACCGGGTGGTTGCCGCGAAGGTCCAGCAGTTCGAGTACTCCGGCTACGGCTTCCGGGTCAGGGACGACGCCCGCTTTCGCCGCGATGTTCACAGCGGATGGGTCGCTCAGCCGTGAGCCTTCCCGGGGCTGGGAGCAGCTCTCGCCAGGCGCGGCCTACGTCTCCCTTAGCGCCGAGGCCACCGGCAGGGTGCCGGCGCGGATGGCGGGGAAGATGCCGCCGATGAGGCCCATCGGCAGGGTGACGACGATCGCCGTCACCAGCAGACGCGGCGTCACCTTGAAGGCGAACGCCACCTGGCTGAAGCTCTGCCAGTTGAGGGTCGAGGTGCGATAGCCGTCGAACAGCAGGTAGGCGAGCAGGCCGCCGATGACGCCGCCGGCCAGGGCCAGCACCAGCGATTCGGCGAGCACCGAGACCTCCACCGGCCCGCTGCCGAAACCCAGGGCGCGCAGGGTGGCGATCTCGCGGGTGCGCGACGCCACCGCCGAGTACATGGTGAGCACCGCGCCGAAGACCGCGCCGATCCCCATCAGGATGGTGATGCTGTAGCCCAGGCGGGTGATGATGGTGGTCAGCGAGCGCGACTGCTCGGCGTAGTAGTCGGCCTCGCGCAGCACGCTGACGTCCAGGCGGGGATCGGTGGTCAGGGCGTCCTTGAAACGATCGAATGCCGCCGGCGAGGCGAGCTCGAGGTGCACCGACTGGAACAGGGTGCGCCGGTAGGCCGGCATCAACAGGTCCACGTCGGTCCAGATCTCCGACTCCGAGAGCGAGCCGCCGCTCTCGAAGATGCCCACCACCTGCCAGACGTTCTCGCCCAGATGCAGCGTCGAGCCCAGGTCGAGGCCGGCGAACTGCCGCGCCGCGCCGACGCCGGCGATGACCTCGTTGTGGCCCCACCGGAAAGGCCGCCCGGAAATGAGGTGGATGTTGCCGCGCACCGCGAACGCGGCCGGCTGCACGCCGCGCAGCGGCACGTTGGCGTCGGTGTGGGTGGTGCGCTTGGGCAGGCTCACCACCACGTAGAGCTCGGAGGAGGCCGTCTCGCCTTGCCCCGTGCGCCCGACCCCCGGCCCGTCGGCGATGATGCGCGCGTTGTCCCGCGAGATGCCGCTCATCATCTCGGAGTCGCTGCCGCCGCGCATCACGATCACGCCGGCGGGCGAGCCGGTCGCGGCGAGCGTGGCGTGGAAGCCCTCGGCGATCGACAACACCGCCACGAAGACCATCACCACGCCGGCCACCCCGAACACCGTCGCCGCCGAGGAGCCGCGGCGCTGGCCGATCGTGCGCAGGTTGAGCAGGGTCACCGCCCACACCTGGGAGAACCATCGCAAGAGTCCCATCGCTCAAACCCTCCGCAAGGCGTCGACGATGCGCAGCCGCATCGCCTGCCAGGCCGGCAGCGCGCCGGTGGCCAGACC
>Ga0210405_10000294_pt1 | contig 69704 bp, 64 predicted proteins | sample IncBWH11MmetaG_FD_155492 | JGI IMG/M metagenome (GOLD analysis project Ga0210405, IMG submission 155492) | Forest soil microbial communities from Barre Woods Harvard Forest LTER site, Petersham, Massachusetts, United States - Inc-BW-H-11-M | ecosystem: Environmental > Terrestrial > Soil >...
GGCGGTCTGGGTCTCGGCCTTTCGATCGCGCGCACTTTAACGAAAGCGCATGGCGGCAGTCTGGAAGTAGAGAGCGAGGGACGAGGTAGAGGCGCGAAGTTTACCGCGCGTTTCCAAATCGGCGGTTCGGTTTCGGGAAAAGCAACACAGGCCGACATCCCAAACGATGCCAATACCGAGAGGTCCGCGCCCTCTGCTAACGGAGGCGGAGATCACGCAGTAATATTTTGCAACAACGGTGTCGAAAGCGAACAGCCCAATCGCGCAGCCGCTTAACCCGAGCATCTCAACGACCGCAGCCCTCGACCTATGAAAACAAGTACTCCAAAAAAATCGGAAACATCACGTAAGCAAACCCGTACCCAAAACGGAGAGAATTATTGGGCGGATGCTGTGCGCCTATCCGAACTGCGCTATCGCCGTTTGTTTGAAACCGTCCAGGACGGGATCCTGATTCTCGATGCCGAAAGCGGTGAGATCATGGACGTAAACCCATTTCTGATTGATCTGCTTGATTACCCGTTTGAAGAACTCCGCGGCCGCAAACTGTGGGAGATTGGTCAGTTCAAAGACATTGCCGCTAATCGTGCGGCCTTTGAGACACTTCAACAGAACGAATATATCCGTTACGAAAACCTTCCGCTGCGGAGGCGAGATGGAAAGCAGATTCAGGTCGAATTCGTGAGCAATGTTTACTGGGTCGAAACGGACCAGGTGATCCAATGTAACATCCGCGACATCACTGCCCGCGCGGAGAAAGGAAACGATTCCGATAGCCCCCTGGCGGCGCTCGAACTTTCCAACAGCTCAAAAGAAGCGTGGCTGATCGCGCACTCCCAGAACCTGCGCATTCAGCTGATGTCGATGGGGTCGATGCTCGGCTTGATGGAGCTGAGGCACGAGCTCGCGCGTGTACGACCGTTACACGAAGCGCCGTCCGATTTCGATGAAGAAGCGTTCGAACGTGTTCGAAGGAATTTCCAGCGCCTCGTTTATTACTTTAATGAACTTGCCGATCTCACGGGGCAAGATCGTCTGCAAGTCGAGAGCAATCCCCTACCTGCGACACTGACAAGCATCGTGGCTTCGATCGAGTCGGAGAACAACAGATTATAATCCTATGGAACTGACCATCACTCAAAACGGCGCTCTTTATGCCCTGCAACATCGCGAGCGCGACAATTATCGTAGAAGACACGGAAAATGGCTGCACGCCAACGAGATAATCCGGACCGCCGGTCGGAGATTTTGGCTGGGCCGCAAGATTAAAACGGAGGAAGTATGTTTCACCTAATCTGGTATCTGATCATTGGTTTAATCGCGGGCTTTGCGGCCAAGTCTGTCATGCATCTGCATCTGGCGTTGCTTTGGACCGTGGTGCTTGGGATCGTTGGTTCACTAGTGGGCGGATTTGTCACCCATTTATTTATTCGCCCGAAGGGGGGAAGTCCGTTTCATCCCGCCGGCATTGTTTTTTCCATCTTGGGAGCACTCCTCGTTTTGTTTCTCTGGAAAAAGCTAAACCTGCACCTTCCAGCTTGATAGAAGCAAAGATCGTGAATCGCACTGTCATGGACAGCTCTCCAGGTTGCTCCAATATCTTATTAGCAGACAAATCACCGGTGGCGTCCAAACGCTTGATATTGCGCTTGCCGCTCGATCGCATCAACTGGATAACGAGTTCATTCCTGATCGTGACCTTGATATTAACGCTCACAACGGTCCCGATCTATCTCTACCATTTCGGTCTCGACTGGTTTCAGGTCGCGCTTTTCTTCGCGATGCTTTGGGCCTGCGGCTTCAGTATCACCATCGGTTACCATCGGCTTTTCTCGCACATCACCTTCCAGGCAAGCTGGCCGATTCGGCTGTTCACACTTATTTTCGGCGCAGCCGCTTTCGAAAACTCAGCCTTGATGTGGGCGAGCGAGCATCGCCGCCACCACAAACATGTCGATCATGACGATGACCCGTACTGCATTTCGAAAGGCTTTTTCCACGCGCACATCGGCTGGCTGCTTTTCAAACTGAAGGCCGATCAGCCGTACGACAACGTCGCCGATCTTCAGAAAGACAGGCTCGTTTGCTGGCAAGATCGACATGTTCAATGGATTGCGGTCATCGTAAGTTTTGGCCTGCCCGCCGGACTCGGATTTCTCTGGAACGGCTGGAGCGGAGCGCTCGGCGCTTTCTTGATCGCGGGCGTTGCACGCATCGTTGTTCTGCAACATTGCACATTCCTGATTAACAGCGCGTGTCACACCATCGGCCGGCAGCCGTATTCGAAAAAATGCACTGCTCGCGATTCGCTCTTCCTTGCCCTTCTTACGATGGGCGAAGGCTATCATAACTACCACCACGAGTTTCAACATGACTACCGCAATGGCGTGAAGCCATGGCAGTTTGATCCCACTAAGTGGCTCATCTGGACGTTTTCGAAATTAGGGCTCGTTAACAATCTGCGTCGCGTCCCGGCAGATAAGATTGAGTCCGCACAAGCACAAACCCGAAACGCGAGTTGCTGATATGCAGCCTTCGCTGATCGCGCGACAAACGATTGCGGTTTTCGTCTTTCTGATACTGTGCGTCACAAGTTTCATTCGCGCGGAGAGGCCTGATTCGACGGCGGGGACATCGAGCGCAGTCACACGCAAACTGTTTATCGATCCAAGCTCCACTTCCGTCGCCCTGCGCGGGAAAGCTAGTTTAATCGTCAGTCTGCTTACGCATCGAGACGGAAATTACGTGGGTGACTATCAACTCAAGGTGAGGCCGTATTTCTTCAAGAGTGAGAAAGGTACTTTACTCCTGGCGGCATCCGATGATGCGGTTCAGAAGGTCCAAGCGGGAACTCCGATCAACTTTACCGGTAAGGCCGTCACGCACAAAGACGGCAGAACTCATATCGTGCTCGGGAGGGCAACACCGTCGTCAGGTGATCGCGGGAGCGTCACATTTTCAATCATAACCGACGACGCAAAGATAGTCTTCAACACTTCCTATCACTTCCGGGACCTAGTGGCTCAGGAACCTAGGCTTCAGCACGCGTGCGTGATCACCGCCTAGGTTACCAGTGCACTCGGCGGACCCACACTATCGCGGCGTTGGATTTCCTCCATCACGTCCTCGGCGATCACTTCCAGCAGGCGCTTTTCGCGTTCGGTCATTCGGCGTGGCTTGACATCGAGGACGCAGAGCGAGCCAATCGGAAGGTTGTTGCTGCGGAGCGGAACGCCCGCGTAAAAGCGCAAACCGCGCTCTCTTAATAAGGGGTTGTTTGCAAATCTTCGGTCGCGAGCCAGGTCTTCGACTACGAGTACTTCGTCGTTCGCGACCACATGGCCGCACACCGAAAGCTCGCGCGACGTCTGCTGCGCTTCGACCAAATCCTTCGGCAGCCCGACTTGCGATTTAAACCACTGGTGATCGCGATCGACAAATGTGATAAGTGCAATCGGCACCTCAAAAATGCGCGCCAGTTTTTTTGTGATGCGGTCGAAAACTCCTTCGCGCGTGCCATCGGCCAGATGCAAACGAGCCAGTTCGTCGAGGCGGTTTTCCTCGTTGTCCGGAATTGCACCGGGAACCATCTCATCGGCAAGCGAAACGGAAAACTTCGCGAGTTGCACCGCTGCTTCGGCGAGCGACACCACCACTTCGTCTGCACCGGAAGAACGCAGCCGTTCTCCCGCGCTCGCCATGTTTTCGGTCGCGCCCCAAATTCCGACCACGATCTTCGCGTGTGGCAATTGGGCGCGAAGTTTGGCGCTAAGATGGCGGGCATGGATCAGGGTGGAGGGTGCTACAACCGAGATGCAAATCGCTTCGGGATCCGACTTCGCCGCCATCTCGATGAGCTCGCCACTGCTGAGCACCGCTGAGGCGTTCTCGGCATCGAAATCTTGCTGTCGAAGCAGCTGCACCAGCATCGCTCCTGCGAGTTCATCACGATAGGCGCGAGCCGGGACACAAAGCACGCGGCAGGTGGGAGGGGAGAGAGGAAAGGGAGTTTGTTCGGCGACCGTCTTGTCCGCTTCCAACTGCGACTTCGACGGCGGGGCCGAGCCGAGATCTTCGATCAAATCGTGGATGTGACGATGAATCGCCGAACGGTGCTCGGCGTCCAGCTCGTCGCGTTGCGCGTCCACTTCCGCGAGCGTGACCGTCGGGATCAGAACGGAATCGTAAAGAGAAGTGAGTGAATTTGTTTTCACGTACGCTTCCGCCAGGTCGTGCGCTTCATCCAAACCGAACGCGAGAAGTCGGTGATAACATTCCTCGTGCGGAGCGAGTGCTTGCTCTTCGCTTAGGAGCACGCTCAAGAATTGCAACTTCGGCACGTGCCGGCCCATTACGGCAACGCAGACGGTCAGAGGGGTCGCGAGCACGAGCCCGATCGGCCCCCAAAGCCACGTCCAGAAAACCGCCGCGATGATCAACGCGATGGACGAGACGCCCGTGCGAGATCCGTAGAGCCAGGGCTCGAGCGCATTTGCACTGATCAATTCGAGCACGACGAAAAGACCGATCGTCAGAAGCGGACTGAGCCAGCTCGTCGAAACTGCAAACGAAAGCAGTACAGGAACCGCGCCGGCGATCCAAACTCCCACGTACGGCACGAATCGGGTGATCGCGGCGAACGCGCCCCAAAGCGCAGCGTTCGGCACGCGGATGAAGTAGAGTCCGATAGCGATGCATATGCCGAAACTCACGTTCACCAGAAACTGCATCGTAAGATAACGGGCCACGCGACTCCCGGCATCGTCCATCGCGCGCGTGGTCGCGCTGATCCGGCCTTGCCCGATTAGGCGAATCATTCGGCCGCGCAGGTCTTCGCGCTTCAAGAGCATGAAGATGACGAGGAAAAAAACGAGCCAGGCCGTCCCCAGCGGTCCGAGCAATCCGGTCGCGGCGTTTTGCAGGATTTGCGGAAGACGGTTTTGCGATTCGACGATCCGAACCGGCATTGGCTGTTGACCCGCAGGCACGTTGCGAGCGCTCGAGGCCGTAGTGGCTCTTGTTTCCGGCACCGACCCGGTCGCATTCGCCGGCGGCTCCAACGAGTCCGGTGATTGCTTTTGCAGCTCGGAAACGCTGTGCGAAAAGCGGCCAAACGCGCCGCCGGTGGGAAGTCGGATTGCGCGCAATTTGTTGTCGATGTTCGTCTGGTAATCGGGAAGCTTCGCCGCCAGGTCGATCACTTGACGGGTTAACAACCAACCCGCTCCACTGACGACGCTGAAGAGCATCGCCACGACGATGAGAACAGCCGCGATACGTCCTATCCAGCGTTCAATGTAGCCGACCAGCGGTGCAAGCAAGAAGGTCAGCATCGCCGCGAGCGCGAGCGGAATAAGTAGTTGGCGTCCGACATAAAGAATCGTGACGACGAACGCCGTCAGCAAAATCATCCAGATCCCCACCAGCGCGGCGGTAGACGCATTCTTCATCGCTCGCATGACACGTTATCCGTCGTCCACAGTGCCGTTTCTCGCAAATGGATCGCGACTTTGCGAACGCGTTTATTCCCATACTTGAAAGGTATGGCGCCCGGGTTACGAAGTATTGGCTCGGCAGGAAATAACGCCGTAAACACAGTCACTGCCGCACTCATTTACCTACCTGGTTTGCCGATTTAGGTCGGGAACACGAATCGGATGGCCTTTAGCTGCGATCACTGCAGCAACTTAGTAATTAGAAAGTTTAGTCTTATGATTAAATCAATCGTTAGTATCGCGTTCGCCACCGCCCTGATGGGTTCAGCGGCTTTCGCGCAAACATCGTCAACCTCCACCACCGCTACAACGGGGACCAATGGAGTGACTGAAACCACCACCACGACAACCGAGAGTACGGGCGTCGTTACGGAGTTTACTCCAGGCCATGCGCTATTCCTGAGAACGGAAGCCACCGCCCAACCTGTTCAATACAAGTTCGACAAGAGCGTCACTTACGTGACTTCAGATGGAAAAGTGATCGAAGCTTCGAAAATCAAAAAAGATTCGAAGGTTCGCGTTCACTACGTGAGACAAGGCGACGACATGTTGGTCGATAAGGTGATCGTAACGCAAGATCGCGACTAACAGTTCACGTTTTGCTTGGCGAATTTTAGAGCCAAGCTAACAATTCAGCGCCTGGCGGATCGAGAAATTGCTCGCCGCCAGGCGTTTTGTTTTCTGTGATTTCAATCTGAAAGCCGTCGTGTCGCATTGCGACTTTGCCGCGATTGAAGGCGCGCCCGCACCCCTCTCCTTCAAGGGCCCGACCCAGGTAAACAGACGTCAGAGGACAGCAGTCAGATGTGAGGTTCGGCTAAAAGAAAAGCCGTAAAAGATCCCGCCACGGCGGGAGTCCGGACCCCGTAGGCTCCGGGGAATTTCTGTATTAAAAAACATCCGAGTATGCCGAGCCGGCATATCGAGACAAAAAACATCGTCTTTCACACAGGGTAGGTGCGAGACGGATCGTGTCAGCATGAAAACATTAACTCACGGAGGACAAAGTCTATGAGCAGGACGATTGAAGCAATCATGCGACACATGGCGCCGCCGCCGAGTCGTCTGACAGATCAAAGTAATAGAGTCGAGAAGCTGGAAAAGGAAATCACGGTACAAAAGCGGCATCACGTCTGGTCGGAATCGAGGTTCGTGCGCACCATGCTCCCTTTTCATTCCAAGGTCCGAGTCGGCTACAATGGAACGGAAGTCGACGGCACAAGCGTACTAGACCTGATGACGCTGGCCGCACCGGAAGGGACAAAGGTGTGGATTCGTATCGAAGGACCCGATGCGGCAGACGCAATGCACGCTGTCGATCAATTGGTGCAATCGCGCTCTGACGATGCTTAATGAACCGCACGATTAAACAAACGAGGTGGCGGATTCGCCGGATTGTACGCCGCTACGTATCTCGACAAGAGACTGGCGCGCCGAAGCGACATAGAGGTGACGCTAGTCAGTCGCGAGAACTTCATTTTGTTCACGCTGCTACTTCATGAAGTCCTGAACGCGCTGCGCGATCTGATCCGCAGCTGTGTCTAAGGCGAAATGACCAGCATCGAGGACGAGGACTTCGGCGTTCGGCACATCCTTTCGGTATCGTTCCGGCTCGCCGAGATCGAACGAGAGATCGTGCTTACCCCAGATTACCAGCAGACGCGGTTGTTTCTCGCGCATCCACGCCTGCCATTTCGGGTAGGCGTCGACGTTCGTTCGATAATCGTAGAAAAGATCGCTTTGAATGTCGGCCTGGGCGGGCTGATTCAAAAAGTAAAACTCGTCCGTCCACAAATCCGGATCATAACGCTCCACGTTGGGATCGTTCCCGACATGGCGGGTCCGCGTTGTGACCAGCGAAAGCAAATTGGTGCGAAGTGCGCTCTCGTTAGGCCCGCGATCAGCCCAAAACGCTCGCCGCGTTTTCCAATTCGCGCCCAAGCCTTCATTGTGCGCAACCGCGTCCTGAACAATAAGCGCTTCGATGCGTTCCGGATGGACCAGCGCCATTCGAAAACCAACAGGGCCGCCATAATCCTGCATGTAAAGTGTGTAACGCAAGAGTGCGAGCGCTTCGGTGAAGTGATTCATGATTTCGGCAATGTGATCGAAAGTGTAGGCGAATTCTTTCGGGTCCGGCCAGTCGCTGTGTCCGTATCCGGGATAATCCGGCGCGATCAGGTGATATCGGTCGGAAAGCCGGGTGAAGAGCGGCTCGAACATTCGTGATGAAGAGGGAAGTCCGTGCAAGAGGAGAAGTGTCGGCGCGTCTTTCGGGCCCGCTTCTCGATAAAAGATGGAGAGGCCATCAACCTGTGTGGTTCGATAAAAAGTCGGCTGTTTCATCGGGGGTTTCTTTCCTTGGCCTAACAATTGAAGCGATGCGAGCACCACCGAAACCATCAAAGCTATATGAGACACCTGCATCACGGCGCCACTTCGAAAATGATTTCCAGTTCCACCGGTGTGCCCAGCGGGAGGCTTGCGACTCCATACACTGAACGGCAAGGATTTTTGTCCTTTCCGAAGACGTTTTGAAATAAATCCGACGCAGCATCGGCGATTTTCGGTTGATCGCGGACGTCTCCGCACGTGGCTACCATTACTCCGAGACGCACAATCCGCGTGATTTTATCGAGCGAGCCGAGGTGCTCCCGCGCGACAGCGAGCGCATTGAGCGCCGCCAGGTGAGCGGCCTCGCGACCCGCTTTCACGTCGAGCTCGGCGCCGACACGCCCAACAAATTTCGCAGTGCGACCTTCGGTGGGAAGCATGCCGGTCAGAAAAAGCAGATTGCCAGTCTGCACCGCTTCGACATAGATGCCGAACGGTTCAGGCGGCGCCGGTAGCTCGATCCCGAGTTCTTTCAACCGCTGCTCGGCACTAGCCAATTCAGATTTTTCACGGGTTACCATTTGCCAACGTGCGCACCGCCATCCACGTGCAGCACTTCTCCTGTAACTTGCCCAGCTTCCGTCAGATAAACGACCGCGCTGGCAATGTCTTCGACGGTAGAGATGGTCCCCATCGGCGCCAGGCTTTTTAGTGAGTCTTTCGGATCGTTAGCGTGAAGCGGCGTATCGACAGCCCCGGGAGCGACGGCGTTGAATCGAATGTGTTGTTTCGCGTACTCCATCGCAAGATGCCGGGTAACGGTTTCGAGTCCGCCTTTTGTAATCATGGCAACCGATGCGGTAACGCCGGCGATCGGATTATCAGCGAGCGCGGCCGTGATGCTGACGATGCTGCCGCCGGTCTTCTGTGCAAGCATTTGTTTGACGGCAAGCTGCGTGACGTGAATGAAGCCCGCGAGATTCGTCGAGACGAGGGCGCGAAAATCGTCCGCTGTATAATCCGTGAATGGCTTGACCAGGAAAATGCCGGCGTTCGCGACAACGGCATCGATTGAGCCGAACTTCTTGACCGCGAGTTCTGCGATTTTCTGCGCCGTCTCAAATTGACCTATATCGCCGTCGATCAAGGCGAGGTGGTCGGAAGCTGGAAGCTCTCTCGCCTTAGTAGCGCCTCGTGCGGTTCCGACAACATCGTAACCGCGCGCCAAGAATGCTACCATCAGTCCGGCACCAATACCCTGCGATGCGCCCGTTATAATCACCGTCTTCCGCTTGATTTTCATCTATTGTTTCTTTCCGCCGCGAAGTTAGTAATGAAGCGCACTCGTCAGGTCTGCCAGTGCGAGTGCCATCAGACCCGCCCGGGGGCCCGCGTCGTGACCTCCTGGACTAGCCAGGTATTGCCGTCGGGATCATTGAAGGATAAGAAAGACCCGTAACTGGTGCGCTTCGGATCGGGACCGGGTTGCCGCGCCTCACGCGGAAACGGGGGGCCGTGCCACACATTACTGGCGTCAATGCCGCGGCCTATAAGATCGTCATGGGCTGCTTCGATGTCGGAGACGACCAGTCCACCCTCAGCCGAGCCAGGCGCGGCCGCCGTGATGCCCTTGCCGAACGTGACTGAGCATCCTGAGCCCGGGGGCGTGAACTGTACGATGCGAACGCCGTCGACCGGAGAGACGTCATCGTCGAACCTCCAACCTAAGCGTTGGTAGAATCGCTTCGATCGCTCGACGTCGGAGACGGGGATGATCTCGACCTCGAGCTTCATGTCGACTCTCGTTGCGCTGATGTCATGATTCCGTTGCTTGATGCTCATGCGATTATCTCCCGAGTTCCGTTGTTCAGCAGCGTCAGTTTCCATAATTTGGGATATAAGACACCGATAACCAATGTCAATATCGGTGTTAGCTTTATTTTTGACGTTATCGTTGTAGAAAAATCTTATGCCGGTCACGTCGCAAGCTCCCCAGGAATGGATTGATGGATTCCTGTTTGTGGGCAACCACCTCGCTTTAGACTTCTTGAACACAAGACTTGTCCTGGCAGAAGGCGTGAAAGAACTGCTGCCCGATGTGAACGCTCTGGCTCGATGGCTCGTCGCGTCGGGTTTGTTGACGCGGCAAAAGGGCAAGACTCTGGCCAAAAACTGGGGCGGCAGGCCTCAAGCGGCTGTGCTTTTGCGAGAGCTACTTAAGTTTCGAGAGCGTTTGCGCGCCGTGGTGATCCGTCAGGAAGCAGGTTTTTCGGCGAGCAACGCATTCATCGCCGAGCTCAACTTGCACCTGAAGCAGCACCCCGGCGTGATCGCATTGCAACGGAAAGGCGAAACCCTGGGCCTCGAAACCGCTTTCGAGCTAGAGCAGCCAAACGACGTTTGGGCTCCCATCGCGATCGCCGTCGCCGAACTATTGTCGGAAGTGTCGCCGATTCGCTTGCGCAAATGTGAAGCGTGTATCGCTCACTTTCTAGATACGAGCAAAAAGGGTTCGCGTCGTTGGTGCAGCATGAACATTTGTGGAAACAAAATCAAAGTCGCAGCCTATCAAAAGCGCAAGCGAGCCGCGAGAAAGTCGCAACTGACAAAACGGAACCGGATCTAAGCTCTGAGGTTACTTGTATAACCACAAAGTCGCGGCCTCCTTAGGGTATTGTAAGGCTCTGAGGAACTGTATTAACTCTTCAATCTTCCCATTGCGGCGGCAGCTTCCTTTGCGCATTGCCAGAATTTCTCTGTCGCGGGAGTAAGGCGTCCTTTGTGCGCAGCGATGCCAAAGGCGAAGGGCTTTGGCTCGGGCGTGAGTCGCACGAGTTTTACTCGACTGCCGAAACTGGAAACAAGCTCCTCCACGGTTACACCGACTCCCGTGCCCGCCTCGATTGCGGAGATTACGCTGGTCATGCTGTCGTGCTCCTCTATCACGCGCGGCTTGTTTTTTACCGCAGCAAACACCGCGGCGAGATAGTCGTTGTAGTCGGGGAAGTCTTCGAGCGTCAAACCAACGAATGGTTCCTGTGCTGCCTCAGTGAGCGAGACGGAGCGGCGATGCGCAAACGGATGGTTCGGTGGGACGGCCAGACGCACTCGCTCGCGAAGTAATTCTTCGAACCGGAGGTCGTGAAACGCACCGCGTTTTGACGGGCGGACAATGAACGCCAGCTGCAGTCGTCCATCACGCAAACCAGCCGCAATCTTCTCGTAGCTCCAATCGTGCAGCTTCACGTGGACCTGGGGCATTGCCTGTTGAAACGCGTGCAAAGCCGGCGATACGATGCGTGCCCTAAGTGCCGGCGAATAGCCAACCTGCAGTTCCGTTTCACCGGCCTGCGCAAACTCGCGCACGCTCTGAACTGCTTCATCTGTTCGCTCGAGAACGGCGCACGCTTCTTTCAAAAACAGACGTCCTGCATCCGTAAGACTGACTGCCTTGCCTGTGCGCTCGAATAACTGGACACCGAGCTCATCTTCAAGGTCGCGGATCTGGCGGCTGACGGCCGGTTGCGAAACGTGAAGTTTCTGCGTCGCGGCACGCAAGACGTTTTGAGTCTCTGCCACAGCGACGAAGTAGCGAAGGTGCCGTAGTTCCACCGTTCGATCCAAGTATGCCGAGCCGGCATATCGAGACAAGAAACATCGTCTTTCACAAGCGGACCGGATCGGGCGGATCGTTGCGCATCATGAAAACGGAATTTCCGACCAATGGCGAGCGGCAGGTTGTTCAAGCAACACAAGATCGTCGCGTCACAACAACTCCTGATTACGAGCGGAATGGCTCCGGGCGACTTGATGAGGCGGGTGATCGCTCAGGCGAAGACGAGAGGCAGTCTCTGTTTCAGCGGCCCGGTGTGATTATCGCTGCGGCGGCGCTCGCGATTATCGGAATCGGCTATGGCGCGTTTGCCATGTTTCATTCGTTTACCCACGAATCCACCGACGACGCGTTCGTTGATGCGCATATGATTTTAACTGCGCCAAAGATCGCCGGCCGGGTCGCGGCGGTGCACATCAACGACAATCAGGATGTAAAAAAAGGCGACCTATTAGTCGAGATCGATCCCGCGGATGCGGAAGCCGCGCTCGCGCAAGCGGAGGCAAAGCTGGGGCACGATCAGGCGGCGCAATTGAAAGCTGACCAGGACTTGAAGCGCCAACAAGATCTCTTCGGCAAGGGAGCAATCAGTCCACAAGATCGCGATACCGCCATTCAAAACGCGGCGACTACGAAAGCGGATGTGCAAACTGATAAAGCAGCAATCCAGCAAGCGGAGTTGAATCTTACCTACACAAAGATTTTCGCCCCAGAGGATGGTCGGGTAACGAAGAAAGCGGTTGAGCCCGGCGATTACGTGCAAGTTGGCCAAAATTTGTTTGTGTTGGTCACGCCCGAGCGCTGGACGAGGGCGAATTTTAAGGAAACGCAATTGCGCAATATGCGTCCAGGTCAGACGGCACAAGTAAGTGTCGATGCTTACCCGGACCATCCGCTGCACGGACACGTGGATAGTATTCAAGCCGGCAGCGGTGCACGTTTCAGCTTACTACCGCCGGAAAATGCCACCGGTAACTATGTAAAAGTCGTCCAGCGCGTCCCCGTAAAGATCGTCCTTGATGAACAGCCGGACGTGCAACGCGCGCTTGGCCCCGGAATGTCTGTCGTTCCAACGGTGGTCGTCAGCGATGGAGCCGGTGTTGCATTCACGATCGGCATTATCGCGATCATTATCGCAGCTGGTGTACTGGTTGGGGCGGCGCTGTGGATCGGCCGGGTTCGGAGGGGAAAACCATGAGTGCCGATGCTGCAGCGCCGCTGCCAAACGAGTGGAAGCCGAGCGTGAATCCATGGCTGATCGCAGTTTCCATCATGCTCGCGACCTTTATGGAAGTGCTCGACACTTCGGTGGCAAACGTGTCGCTCCCGTACATCGCCGGAAACCTTTCGGCGTCGACAGATGAAGCGACATGGGTCTTAACCAGTTACCTGGTTTCGAATGCCATCATTCTTCCGGCGACCAACTGGTTAGGCCAGCTCTTCGGTCGAAAACGTTTTCTCATTAGCTGCATCATTTTGTTTACCCTGGCCTCGGCATTGTGCGGCCTGGCCGGGAGCCTCGGGTTTTTGATCACTGCCCGCGTACTGCAAGGAGCAGCGGGTGGCGCGTTGCAACCAATCTCGCAAGCTGTCTTGATGGAAAGTTTTCCGCCCCAGAAACGCGGAATGGCCATGGCCGTGTTTACCATGGGCGTAGTTGTCGCGCCGATTCTCGGGCCGACGATCGGCGGATGGCTTACCTACAATTACTCATGGCGCTGGGTCTTCTATATCAATCTGCCGATCGGCTTTCTGGCCGCGGTGTTAACGAATGCATTTCTCGAAGACCCACCCTATTTGAAACGTTCCTCGGCCGCGAACATCGACTACATGGGGCTCGGTTTCCTTAGTCTTTGGCTCGCGAGCTTGCAAATCATGCTCGATAAAGGCCAGGAACTCGACTGGTTTAGCTCGAAGATGATTGTCTGGTGCGCAGTGATCTCCACCGCCGCATTCATCGCGTTCATCGGGCGCGAATTGATCACGCCCTCTCCGATCGTTGATCTTCGCGTGCTCAAAAATCGTAATTTTGCCGTTGGCGTGGTGATGATTCTCCTAGTCGGCGCGCTTCTTTACAGCACGACGGCGATCCTGCCGTTGTTCATGCAGAATTTGTTGAATTACACCGCCCTGGCTGCGGGTCTCGCAATGACTCCTCGCGGCATCGGGGCACTTCTGGCGACAATCGTTGTCGGTCGCATCGTCGGGCGCGTCAGCAACCGGTTTCTAATCTGCGCGAGTGCGCTGCTGTTGGCCTATGCATGCTTCGCGCTCGGCAACATTAACCTTCAAGTAGCGCCGGGTAACCTGCTCTGGCCGATCATCATCAGTGGCGTAGCCGCCGCTTCGATTTTCATTCCATTAACGACATCGGCCATGGGCACGCTCAGCCGGGAACAAATGGGGAACGCCGCCGGCATTTTCAACTTAATGCGCAACGTTGGCGGGAGCATTGGCATTGCGATGATCACCACGTTAGTCACGCGTAACGCCCAAGTGAGCCAGGCAGCCCTCGCACCGCACATGACGCAGTTCAATTTTAATTTTCAACAACAGATCGCGCACATCCAAAGCGCGCTAGCGAACACGACCGGCAACTGGGATGCGACAAAAAAATCGACCGCCATTCTCTACAGCATCCTGCAACAACAAAGCTCGCTACTCAGCTATGTCCACGGTTTCCGTTTCTGTGTCCTGGTCTGCCTCGTATGTGCGGCGCTCGCTTTTCTGTTCAAGAAAGTCGGCAAACCAACCGGCCCCATCGCGGCGCATTGAAGGAGGAAATAAGGAATGAACACGACAGCCGGATCAAGTAACAGCAACTCCCGGGTTCTCATCGTGGATGACAATTCTGAGTTCACACACCGTGCGAGTGAGTTTCTGCAAGACACTCATCGTTACGTGGTGTGTGAGGAAAACGATCCGCGCAGAGCATTGGAAACAGCGCGCAACTTCCACCCCGATCTCATCCTTCTCGATTTAATCATGCCTCAAGCCGACGGCGCGGAAGTGGCAGCTCAGATTACATCCGACTGGATGCTGCACAGCGTGCCGATCGTTTTCGTGACCGCGCTTATCACGCGAGAAGAAGCGCGAGACGGTCGTCGCATCGAAGGACATCGCGTTGTCCCGAAGCCGGGTCACGGCTCCGAACTGATCAAAGTTGTCGAAGAAAGTCTTCCAAAGCGATTCAACAACGCGAGCCCACGCGTGGTGAAACAAAAATCTTCATGGAACCGGATCACGAAGCCGGCGGATCTCCAACGTCTCCGCGATTCGAGTGATAAACGAATGTTCGCGATCGTCTCACCACCCATTACGGCCGCAAATCGTGGCAGACCCACTCGAAACGTTCTGATCTTCGACAACCACCCTGCCTCCCTGCGTTTGGTTCGCGATATCGATCTTGCCTCACCTCGACCGACTTTGGCGCAGTTTCTTCTACTTAGTGTCCTCGTCATTCTGGCGCTGGCCATCGGAATATCCTGCATCGCGTAACGACCAAACGAGCGCAATGTGTCAAAAGTGTATCAAACGAGGGTCCGTAGCCTCGTTTTCAGACGGCAGAGGTCGGAAGTCAGAGGTCAGATTTGGCCGAATATTAGAAAAATTCGGACCGTGTAGGCTCCGAGGTTTTTGTATTACAAAAGCTATTCGTTAAGCGCGAATACTTCATTCTGCTCGCAAGAGTTTTGAAGGATCAACAGCAAGAGCGCGCAAAGCTGGAATCACCGACGCGGCGAGGCCGAGAAAAGCCATGGTTAGCACAACGGCGACGACGACGATGGGATCGCGAGGATTCGCCTGATCTACAATCTGCGCAAGTAAGCGACTGGCGAAGACACCCCAGACCAGTCCCATGAACAAACCCACGCCAAGTAGCACGAATGGCCGGCCCACCGCAGTACGGATCACGTGTCTCTGACGTGCGCCTAACGCCACGCGAATACCAATCTCCTTCATTCGGCGGCTCACATTGTAGGCCGCCATGCCTAAGATTCCTGTTAGCGCAAGCATTGCGGCCAGCGCGCCCATGGCACCGAGCGCGATTGTTGCCGCCCGCGCTGGGAATAGCGGCTCCGCTAGCGCATCCCACCAACCTTGCACGGTGATGGGCGCGTTCGGCTCGATGGGGTTCAAAGCGCGTTCGATCGCAGGCACCATCTCGTTCGCCGGGCGATACGATCGCACTGCAAAAACTGTCCTGGCCTGCTCGTTTTGCGACAGCGGCAAATAGACAACCGGCTGAGCAGACTCTTGTATCTCGAGAAATTTGCTGTCCTCCACGACGCCAACCACTTCTCTCAAGTGGTCCAGGAAAATAAATCGTTGACCAATTGCCGGAGCGTCGCCCCACATTTTTCGTGCGAAGGTCTCGTTCACGATCGCGACGTACGGCGTCTGAGTGGTGTCGCGCCATGAAACGTCGCGACCGCTCAGCAGGCGAGTGCGCGCAGCCTCGAAATAGCCTGGTGAGATCGTCAAACCAAACGGCATCAGCACAGAATTGTTGAGCGTGAACTCTGTCGTCCCTGGCGTGAAAACGGGAATACCACGAAGGCCGCCGCTAAACGGTGTTCTGCTCGCTGTGCCCACCGCCGTCACACCAGGAATGCCTCGCAGAGCGTCGATCATTGCCTTCTTTTTCTCGAGCGGCGCGACGCCTTGCGGTTCCACTTCGCTTAAATCAATCTCAGCCAGCATCGCGCCCTTCGGCTGAAACCCGAGCGGAGTGTGCAGCATGCGCACCATGCCGCGCACTGCGACGATGGAGCTCGTGACCATTAAGGTGCAAATGCTAATTTGAGCGCCTAACACCAAGTCGTGCGACGTGAAGCGACGCAGAGGCATTGAATCCACCGCCCCGGTTTTCATTGCCTCCAGTGGACTGCTTGGCCTGATCTGCAGCGCTGGAATCAATCCAAACAGCAATCCGCTTAAGACAGTTAAGACCATCGCTACGAAATAGACACGCACATCCACACTGATCGTCACATGACCGTAAGGCGAAACCCACCGGTTCAGAGTGCTCAGCAGAAGGCGGGCAATTAGCAGCGCGGCGGCTCCGCCCAAAAGCGACACAATCGATGCCTCAGTCAACAGTTGCCGCACGAGGCGCCAGCGACTCGCTCCTAGGGCTACACGGACTGCGAGTTCGCGGCTGCGGTCGGCTGCACGCGCCGCAAACAGCGTCGCCAAATTCGCGCATGCTGCTACCAGCACCAGCATTGCGAGGGCGGTCACACTATAAAGAGAACTGCGAATTACGTCACCAGTGTCTGCGTAAAGTCCTGGACGAACCAACCGCAGTGGCACTCCGGTGTCGGTTTGTGGATATTCCTTTGCAAGTTGGGCTGCGATCGCACTCAGATTTTCCGCTGCCTGTTGAGGCGTCACACCCGGGTTCAGCCGGCCCAGCACAGTTAAAGGGTGGCCTGTCCGATCACGCAGGTGATCCGAATCGAAGTAGTTGACGATTGATATGAAGTAGTCCGGCCAGTCGAATTTCTCAGTCCCGTGAAACTGAGGCGGCGCGACGCCCAACACCGTGAATGGATCTTTGTTCAGCCGGACGGTCGTCCCGATTACACGCGGATCAGCGTTGAATGCGCTTCGCCAAAGACTATCGCTCAGCACGACATAAGGCGCTGAGTTTGCGCCACGCTCGTCATCCGCGCGAATCAAACGGCCTACCTGCGGCTGCACGCCAAGCATATCGAAGTAGTTGCCGGTGACGGCATAGCCCGAGACACTTCTCGCAATGTCGTCCGAATGCAGCGTCGCCGAACAGTATCCGTCAAACCCCGCCATGGCGCTGAACGTCGTATTTCGCTGCTGAAAGTCTTCAAACACAGGGTAGGAAGTTGTCAGTAGCTTCCATTTCGTCCACGAGCCGATCCGAAGCTGGTAGAGATTTTTCGGATCGCTCACGTCGAGCGGGCGTAGCAGAACAGCGTTTACCAGTCCAAAAACGACGACGTTTGCCCCAATGCCCAACATCAGAGTGACTAAAGCTACGACGGTAAACGCAGGCGACTTCCACAGCACGCGGAGCGCGTAGCGAATATCCAGCAACAGGTCCTTCATGAATCGCTTCGGCAACAACAACTCTGAAATTCGGGTTCCATTCTAGTGCAAAATACGTCCAGAGAGATGAGAATCTTGCGATGTTTTGTATTTTAAATCCTGTTGTTCGTTTGTGAGTCGGCCGCAGATCGAGGTGTTTGGATGCGTCTGAAGTGGCCCGCACCCACAACTCTGATCTATCTATATAGAATATAGAATAGCGGTCGCCAAAACGGCTGATGTTAAAAAGGTATCAAACGACGCTCCGTAACCCATTTTCAGACGTCAAAAGTCGGAAGTCAGAGGTCAGATTCGGCCCAGTAGGCTCCGGGGTTGTTCTATAATAAACTGAGCGACGGATTAAGCCTCATTGGGTTCGTGGCGTGCCCGACCCTGAGATTTCATGCAGCTATTTACCCCCGTCGTGCGATAGTCTCCGCGTGAGGTCAACTAGAAGAGCTTTTAAGGAAGTTTACTTTAAGCTCTGGATGCCAGAAACGCGGGCAGAGCGCCATGCGCGGTTCGGCGAATCACTGGCCCACAGGAATTTTGACATCCTGGCGGCACTTTCCCGATCCTGGACCCGCGAATCATGAGTACGCTCGATTCATATATAGTCGACAAGGCAGGAAATGTCGCGATTTCCTCTGACGGACTTGCCTTATTGTCGCGTATCAAGGCCCTGGTCATTCCGTTTTTTGCCAGTACAGAGCAAGCCGTCGAATGGGGTTCTCATCTGAATCCCGACCAACGTGCGACGCTGGTGGACATCCAACGTACAACGAGCAACGCCGCAGTCGGCGAGCGCAACGTCCAACGCATGGTTCATCTTGCGACACAATCGCAGCTAATGCGGGAAGCGGCCGAAGCATCCCCTTGGCAGCTACCGACCCCGTGAACGTGAGTTCGCCCAGAGATGATCGCGACAGCGCACTGCTTCGAGTCAGGAAGATTCGGCGCAGATGACGCGAAAAGATATCCAACCGTGTGAGCTCTGAGGAATTTCTGTATTACACTTGTTGTCCTTTCTTTCTGTAGCACGTCGCAAGGATCGGGCAGTGCCGGTGCTATCTCGTGACCGATACCAAGATCAATCGCATCGCTTTCCTTGGGGATTATCTGCCTCGTCAATGCGGCATTGCGACATTTACTACGGACATCTGTGAGGCAGTCGCAGCCGAGTATCCCGATTGTGAATGCGTCGTAGGAGCGGTTAACGATCGCCCGGAAGGTTACGAATACTCGACGCGCATTCGTTTTGAAATCGACGAAAAGGAGATCGACTCATACCGACGTGCAGCGGATTTCCTAAACATCAATAACGTCGAGGTCGTCTCGGTCCAACACGAGTTTGGGATATACGGTGGACCGGCTGGAAGTCATCTGCTGGCTTTTTTGCGTGACGTACAGATGCCGGTCGTGACCACGCTGCATACGGTGCTGGGTAAACCTAACGAAGCGCAACGCTCGGTTATGGAGCAGCTCGATGCCCTCTCCAATCATTTCATCGTCATGGCTGAACGGGGGCGCGAGTTGTTGAAGGAAGTTTACGGAGTGTCATCCGAGAAAATCGATCTCATCCCGCACGGGGTGCCCGATGTCCAGTTCATTGACCCGACTTTTCACAAGGATCAGTTCGGGGTCGAAGGCAAAACGGTGCTGCTCACCTTTGGACTTCTTTCACCGAACAAAGGCATCGAATATGTCATTGAAGCGTTACCGACCATTCTCGAAGCGCATCCGAATGTCGTTTACATCGTCCTCGGTGCGACCCACCCAAATCTTCTTTTGCGGGAAGGTGAATCTTACCGGCTAAAGCTGGAGCGTCTCGTGGAAGATCGGGGAGTGAGCGCAAATGTTATCTTTTACAATCGCTTCGTGACACTGCAGGAACTCACCGACTTTATCGGTGCAGCTGACATTTATGTCACACCGTATCTTAACGAAGCCCAGATCACTTCCGGCACACTGGCTTATGCCTTCGGCGCAGGTAAGGCGGTTGTTTCCACTCCTTATCTTTACGCGCAGGAGTTACTCGCGCAGGACCGCGGTATACTTGTGCCTTTTCGCGACAGCGCTGCGATTGCCCAGGCAGTAATGCAATTTTTATCCGATCCCGCGATGATGGCTGGCATGCGAAAGCGTGCATGGAAACTGGGGCGCGAAATGATCTGGCCTGTCGTAGCTCGCCGTTACATGAAAAGTTTTGAGCATGCGCGTACCCGCTTAACTGGTTCCCCGCGCAAAGCCTTTGCGATTCTAACTCTGCAAAATCGTCCTTATGAACTTCCTCCGCTAAAACTCGATCACCTTTTCCGGATGACCGATGATACCGGAATTTTCCAGCACTCCATTTTTAACGTGCCGAATTACCGCGAAGGCTATTGCACGGACGACAATGCCCGCGCGTTCATTCTGACCTTACTGCTTCCGGAGATGACCAGCCGCGTCGCGCAAGAGGACATGGACTGCCTGGCCAGCACGTATCTCTCGTTCTTATGGGATGCGTTCGATCAGGAAACGAATCGCTTTCGCAATTTCATGAGTCACCGCAGGGAATGGTTAGAACGCGTCGGCTCGGAGGACAGCCATGCACGCGCCCTGTGGGCGATTGGGATGGCGCTTGGTCGATCGAAGAATGATGGCCATCGCAATCTCTGTGCGCTCTTGTTTCAGCGCGGCTTGCCCGTGGTGGAAGAATTCACTTCTCCCCGAGCGTGGGCCTTTGCCCTGCTCGCCATGCAGGAATACCTGCGCAGCTTTTCCGGCGACCGAACGGTTAATCAATTACGCGACGTGCTAACGACGCGACTACTAGATTTGTTTCACGCCAACAGCTCGAAGGAATGGCAATGGTTCGAGCCGGTCGCCACCTACGATAACGCCAAGCTTTCGCACGCGATGATCCTCAGTGGTCATTGGACTTCGCGCGGCGACGTCTTGCAGACAGGTTTGCAGTCGCTCCGCTGGCTGGTTGAAGCCCAAAAAGGGGATGCCGGACATTTCGCCCCAATCGGCTGCAATGGTTTTTGGAAACGCGGCAGCGAACGCGCGCGCTTCGATCAACAGCCGCTCGAAGCCTACGCAATCATGTCGGCCTGTCTCGAGGCTTTTGCTCTTACGCATGACAAGTACTGGAAGAGCGCGTCGCGACGTTGTTTCGAGTGGTTTCTTGGCCGCAATGATCTTGGAGAATCGCTGTACGATTCCAGCACGGGAGGATGTCGTGATGCCTTGCATCAGGACCGCGTGAGCCAAAACCAGGGAGCAGAATCAAGTCTCGCATTCTACTTATCGCTTGTGGAGATGACGCAAGCGGAAAGCGCGCAAGACTCAACGATCCTGAGTCATAAAGTTGGATGAAACTTCATCCGACGGGCATCCTTCTGCGGCCGGATAACAAGCGCGTAGTAGTGCGCTCCTTTATCTCAACCGATCCCACGCGGGTAGAACATGTCATCGCCCGCGCTCTTACGCTTAGCGAGTCGGAAACCCATGAGCAACTTTCGTTAGTGAGGGCGGACTTTAGCGGGAGACATATCGATCTTGATAAAAGTTGGCTACAACACTTCGAAAAGGTGCGAGCCCAGGTTCCGAATGGTAAAACGATTTCCAAAGCACGCCGGCTATTCATCGGCGCGCTTTTTTCCGGTGAGTATGCACTCGAATCGACCGCATTATTCAATCCCTCGATTGTGCCGCACCCTGACCAGACTGGTTTAAGCCAGGGTGAACTCCGTTTTATCTTGAGCCTGCGCTCGACCGGCGAAGGTCATGTCTCGTCGATCCAGTTTCGAGCCGGTGTGGTCCATCGTGATCACTCAGTTCAGATTGAGAAGACGACGCCTTTTGTAACACTGCCTGAGCTCAATCCCAATCCGACCTACCATAAACGCACCTTCCTGGACAAACTCAGTGAGATGGGGCTGGAGAACGATTGGGCCGCGTCGGTGATGGGACGATTAGGAAAGACCTTTCCATTTGATGAACTGGACAAGTCCATTCAACAAGCAGCGCCGGAAGCTTCGTCACACACCCGCGACGTACAGCGAACTTTGGAATGCATGCACTGGCTGGCGGAATCCAACTATGAAATTCATTTCAATCCTGCTTCAGAACTATCGGAACGCATTATCTTTCCGGTTTCACCTAACGAGAGCAATGGCATTGAGGATGCCCGCTTTGTTCGATTCGTGGAAGACGATGGTAGCGTAATCTATTACGCAACCTACACGGCCTACAACGGCCGAGTCATTCTCCCCCAGCTGATCGAGACCGCGGATTTCCTGCACTTCCGTATCCTGACGCTTAATGGACAGGCAGTGCAAAACAAAGGCATGGCTCTCTTTCCTCGACGCATAAACGGGCGCTACGCCATGCTCTCGCGACAGGACGATGAGAATCTTTTCCTCGCCTTCTCCGACAACCCGCATTTTTGGAGTGACCCAAAGCTACTACAAGATCCTCGCCAGCCCTGGGAGTTCGTAAAGCTGGGCAACTGTGGTTCGCCAATTGAAACCGAAGCTGGCTGGTTGGTGCTGACTCACGGCGTCGGTCCGATGCGGAAGTATTGCATCGGAGCTACCTTGCTCGACTTGCATGATCCTGCAAAAATTATCGGACGGCTCAAAGAGCCGCTCTTAAGACCAGAAGGCAATCAAAGGGAAGGCTACGTGCCAAACGTGGTTTATTCCTGTGGCTCCCTCGTCCACAACGGGCAACTGATCCTACCTTATGGCATTAGCGATACAGATTCCAGCGTTGTCAGGATCGAGTTAAACGAGCTTTTGGCCGGCCTTATCTAAGAAGGGCGCCTTCCAACGGCGCTTCTTAACAAGGGCTCGGCTTTCGTTTTGTTCGGCCATCCGCAAGCGAAGGGTTTTTCTGGGCACTCGCCGCAGATCACTTGTTAGTCCCAACTTTGATAGACTCCAAATCAACCATTTCGTCGGGTCCCATTGCCACGGCTGCACCCCGTTCCGATAGTCGTGCTGAAATTCGTGATGATAATTGTGATACCCTTCGCCGAAAGTCAGCACCGCCATTAGTAATGAATCGCGCGCGCTGCATCGCGTCGAATACGGTTGACGGCCGATGGTGTGGCAGGCGGAGTTAATCAGGAACGTGCAGTGTTGGAGTACGACGATCTTCGCCACGCCACCAATTAAGAAGCCACCTAGCGCGCCGGCCCATCCATCCCACAACGCGCCTAGCAAGGTGGGCAAGCCAAAACTCATCAGCACTGCGAGCAAGTTAACATGTCGATGCTGCCACATCACCAGCGGATCTCTCTTCAGGTCCGCCACGTTATCGAAGGGCGGTTGCGGCCAGAGCTTGAATAGCAGCCAGCCGATGTGGGCGTGAAAAAAGCCTTTGGTAATGTCGTACGGGTCTTCCTCGTGATCGACATGTTTGTGATGGCGCCGATGCTCGCTCGCCCACATCAAAACTGAATTTTCAAAGGCGGCCGCGCCGAAAATCAAGACGAAGAGACGGATCGGCAGCTTTGCCCGGAAAGTCGCGTGCGAGAACAGCCGATGATAACCGAGCGTGATGCTAAAACCGGTTACGGCCAGGAGCCCCGCCGCAACGGCGAAATGAAACCAATCAATTCCGAAATGCCACAGGTACCACGGCACGGCGGTGAGCGTTAGAACAAACGTACCGATCAGGAACGAACTGGTCGTCCAATTAATGCGGTGGATCGGGATCCGAAAAATCAGAGGAGAGAATTTCTAAAGAAGCGCGTTTTATTGAAGCGGCCGACCGAGAATAACGTCTTCCTTGTTCCAGGAGTGGACGGCGCCGCAGTGCGCGCAAGTGAACTTCTGCGTTTTCACTTTGGCCGTCGGCCAACGCTTCTCGTCAATTGTCCGGCCGGTGTCGGTCAACCGTGAGGTGGACGGACAGCGGACGAGCAAGCTCTTGATACCGGCGCCGACCTTCGCCTTTGGCCGTGGTCGCGGTGGATCGAATAGAAATCGCGTTGCCATGTCAGAGTCGATAAACGATCCGTGCCTTGGCGGTATCGTAAGGCGACATCTCCATCTTTACTCGATCGCCGATGGTTAGGCGAATAAAACGTTTGCGCATCTTGCCCGAGATATGCGCCAGAACGAGATGCTCATTCGCCAGCGCGACCCTGAACATGGTGCCAGGCAGCACCGACATGATCGTTCCTTCAATAGTGATCGCTTTATCAGGACTCACGATGTCGATCTTAGCAAGATTGCGAACAGCGCGGCGCTCACTTAAGCGCCGGCTGCGCAATCAATTCCGGATCTACCGGCGATCGCCTCCTGCAAAAGAGCGCTTCGCGCCGTAAGGACGCGGACGATCTTCTCGCGGACGAGCTTCGTTAACGTTCAGCGCGCGGCCGTTCAGTTCATGGCCGTTGAGCGCATTTTTCGCCGCACCGGCCTGCTCGTTATCATTCATTGTGACAAAGGCGAAGCCGCGCGATTTACCGGTCATCTTGTCCATCATCAGATGGACTTCGTTGACGGTGCCGTGTTTTTCGAACAAATCTTGAAGATCGTTCTCGGTGGTCTCAAAAGAGAGATTACCTACGTACAGTTTCATTGTGTTTGAATCTTGGAAAAAACTAGGAGCTACAGAGCCGTTCCCGGGAATCGGGTTTCAAACCACCAATGAGCGACGCTCACCTGACGATCTACCGTGCAGTGAAGTTAAACAGAGTGTTCCAATAAGACCGCTATTATCGTCTAGATATCCACCTAACGCAAATCGTCTAAAACCGAGGTCTGACGACAGAGATCAGGGGTCAGATGTCAGGCTTTCGTTCCCGCAGTCGCGAGAAAAAGCCGCAAACTAAGATGGCGTCGTCTGCGACCTTATTTTCTCCGCGCGAGAATCAAGAGACCACGCTCAGCCTGCCACCAATAGCCAAAGGCAAATCCGAGCTCTGGAGGCGGCGGATTTCGATGATAAATCTCGGCGAGCGCTGTCTGATCGTATTTTCCAAACTTTTCGCCGTGCGGAATAAAGCGACCGTAAAACTCGAGGGCCCAGCTTTTGTCGAAGGCACGCAACGGGATTCCCGAATCGTCCTGGACAATACAGCTGCTATGCCCAAGCAGGAAATTGCGGACGCCCGAGAAACCTTCGCCGTGCATCAGATACGAAGCGGCCTTGATCAGACTGACACCGGGACCGCGCGCGGCACACCAACGAAGGAAAGCGCTGTTCCCGCCAGACAGATCGGTTTTGAAATAATACAGCGTTTGCGAGCGGCCATCGTGGCTGAAGGTAATTCGAACTCCCTCAGCAGGGCTATGCACAAATGTTGTGTCGAGCACAGTAGAGCCGAGCCGAGCCAGAAACACATAAAGGATCGGAACGGTACCGGTCAGATTACTGCGACCGAGCGACGCTTTCATTTCCTCGGTCACGAAATAATGGGTGATCAGTAGCGTGCTCATCGAGTTGCGCAAAGCACCGAGGTTGGCGCTCAAGCTGTCGGCATTCATTTTGGAAACGTCCGGCACCTGACCAACCGGCTCCAGACCGGCGAGAACATAGGTGCTCGCATTCGGGAAGAACGCGTAGGCGTAGAGAAAGTCTGGGCCGCTGAACATGTAATACATCGTGCCGCCGCTGCGGTAGTATTCTGACGCGTGTGATCCCATCCAGGTCGCGATCGGTCCGAGTTGAAAATATTCCTTTGTCTTCCACGCATTATCCATCGCGGCGGCGTGTCCCTTCCAACGCTGATCTTGAGTAAATCCCGACAGAGGACCTGTTACCGGCAAGCCGGCAAGCAGCTTTGCCGTATCGTCGAGGCTGCCGGCGTTTTGCGCATAAACTGATCCGCAAACCGCCGCCAACATCCATGCGATTATTACTTTGCGGGATAATCTGGTCGGATTCACCGGCGTGCTTTTGCCAGATAGCGGCGCCCGGCGCAAGGGCGTTATCCGCAGGCTTGGGTGGCGGCTAGAAATGAAACGAGAGATCGCAGGCGCGGCTGGAGATCACCCGTTAGAATCAATGAGAGAGGGCGCACCGATCTCGGTGATCGCGAGATTTTATCTTTGCCTAACGAACTAAAACTTATACATCAGCGCGAAGCTGAAGTTATGTTCGCGAAGCTCGGCGCGATTGTGCGTCGAAAAGTCGGCGAACGGGACGCTGCCCGGTGAATTAAAGCTCACGTCACCCAAATCGATATATTCGTATTGGACCCGAACGCTCCAGTGATCGGTGAATGCCCATTGCATACCGCCGCCTGCGAACCAGCCAACATTGGTGTCCTCTTGTTCGTCGCCCGAAAGATAGAAGCCCGCGCCGGATGTGCTCACGTTATGAAGCCTCGACTCGTAGTCGACATTGCCAAAAGCCGCCCCGCCGGTCGCGTAAGGCAACCAGCGCCCGATCGCGTAACCAACACGTGGACCAACCGTGACCAAATAATTTGTTCGGAATGCTTGCTGGATGCTCTTGTCGCTCAGGATGGGGTTGGCGAATGTGTCGGAGTCAAACGAATCGCGCAGGAACATGTAGCCCCCATCCGCTTCAACACCGAAAACCCAGCAGGTCCACTGAAAATTATAGCCAAGGAATCCGCCGACTTCGCCGCCATCCGCATCAAGGTTGTCGGCTGAATGCATGCGGATGTTGGTCTGATCCAAAGGGAAGAGGTTATAGTCACCGGTCGGATCCAGAGTGGTATCGACGACCGAATGTTTGTATCCGCCAAAGGCGCCGATGTAAAAGCCGCTCCAATTGAAGCACTCCGGCTCCGGTGCCGGTGCGACCTCTTTCATTTCTTTTCCGCTCGGCAACGGCTCGGGGCCGCCGAACGCCGCAAGCGCTAGCGCGATGGACGCGAAGGTCGCGATAGTTGGGCAAGTTAGCTGTTTCATACGCGCCTTTTCGCCAAAATGCCACGTCGGGTCAAGCCCTATTTCTCACGATATCGTTAGGCGAGCCCTGTACAAACGAAAACCCTTCACCAAACAATGAAGGGCTTCGTTGTTGATCTTTCCCTAACAACTAGAACTTAAAGTTCAGGCCGCCCCGTACAATATCACCGCTGGTATCAAATTTGTACCGAACGAAGAAAATGGAACCCGTCGGTACGCCGTTAAACAACTGTGCCTGTGTCCTACTTGTGTCTCCGAGATCATAATGCAGGTACTCGGCTTTCACGCTCCAGTGATGGGTCAGCATCCACTCAAAACCGCCGCCCGCGGTCCAGCCTACATTCGTTTCAGTAAACTTGACTGGATAGGTGATGCCGTTATCGAAGTTGGTGTTCGCGGAATAATCGACATTGCCATAAGCGACGCCGCCGGTGGCGTAAAATAGCCAGCGGCACCACGGAGAAATACCAATCCTCCCCCGAGTTGATCCAAACCATTGCATGCGTTCGTGTGCAAACAGGAACGTATCCGGCCCGTTCCCAACGCCGAAGATATCGGGGAAATCAAAGCGTGTATCGTGGCCTTCGATATCCGCCCCTTGAAAGTCCGTCTCTATGCCAAGCACGAGCCACTTGTTCCATTGCCAGTTAAAGCCGGCTTGGCCGCCGCCAATGAACCCGCTTGGATCGGGGCTCAGAGTCGTCGGTTCCAGATCGGTAAACGTGACCGCATCAGGCAAAGGCTGAAAATGGGTATCCGCGTTTCCCCAACCGTAGCCAGCGTTTCCACCGAAGTAGAAACCGGTCCAGGTGAAATCGCACTCTGGCGGCGGAGCCGGTGCGATTTGTTTCATTTCTTTTCCGCTCGGTAACGGTTCGGGACCGCCGAGTGCAGTGAGTGCAAGCGCGAGGGACGCGCAGCCAGCGATTGTTAGGCAGGTTAGCTGTTTCATGACGGTTTTTTCGCAAAAGCTGAGCATGAGGTCAAGCCTCATTTAACGGGGATTGTTAGGCGAAATCTGTAAAAACGAAAACCCTTCACCTCGGTGAAGGGTTTCGCTGATTAATTTCTGCCTACCAAATTAGAACTTATAATTCAAAGCGGCGCGCACAATATTTCCCATGGTGCCCGGCGCCTTGAAATGGAAGGGTCCGCCGCCGAACTGATCAAACGCGTCGAAACTGTTATCATCAAGCTGGTAACGCAGATATTCACCCCGGATCGTCCAATGGCAGCCGAGCATATATTCGATGCCACCGCCACCAGTCCAACCTGACCTAAAATCGGTGCCGCCTGCATTGATGAGGTTGCCGCCGCAAGGTCCCGTGTCGCAATCGTCAATGACTTTGGTTTCCTCATTGACGCCGATCCATCCACCAGTTCCGTAAAACAACCAGTGACCCCAGGCAAACCCGAGGCGCCCGCGAACAGTCGTGTAGAAATCGCTGTCGGTTTTGCCGAAAGTGTCGCCGCCGGGAGACCCAGGCTCGGTCCCGCGGCCATCCAGGTTCATATAGCCGAGGTCGCCTTCCACACCGAGAACGAGCCAGTTCCATTGGAAATTGTAGCCAATCTGACCACCGGCAACCACGCCCGATTCATCGTAACCCCAAGGCTTTGGTCCATTGAATCCGTTGGGAACCCCGAAGTTGTAATCGTAGTCCTTGTCCTCGCTGTGACCCCATTGGCCGCCGACGTTCAAACCGATGTAAAAGCCGGTCCAGTTGCATTCCGGCAGAGGCGCCGGTGCGACTTGTTTCATTTCCTTTCCGCTCGGCAGCGGCTCTGGGCCGCCGAATGCGGTGATCGCAAGCGCGAGGGACGCGCATACAGCGGTTGTTAGGCAAGTTAGCTGCTTCATGGCGCTTTTTCTCCAAAAATACCCGGGCGGTCAAGCGTTTTTCGCCCTGAATTCCCTCGAGCTTCGTTGATCTTGGACAGCATCCGACGCCAGCATTTCTCCGGTACAGCAAACCACCGAGGCCGAATCGCTCCGACCTCGGTGGTTAAGCTTTCGTTTCGCCTAACGAACTAGAACTTAAAGTTCAAACCGCCCCGGACAATTTCGCCCGAGGTATCAAAGTTGTAGTGGACGAAGAACGGCGGGCCCTGAGGAACACCACCAACTAACTGGTTCTGTGTTCGCTTCGCGTCGCCAAGATTGTAATGGAGATACTCCGCTTTCACCGTCCAGTGCTTGCTGATCGCGTATTCAACACCGCCACCAGCTGCCCAGCCGGTCTTGGTTTCGGTGAAATCGACCGGATAGGTGACTCCGTTGTTGAAGTTAGTGTTGGCCGAATAATCAACGTTGCCATAGGCAAAACCGCCCGTGCCGTAGAGTAACAGCCGGCAGATCGGGGAAAAGCCGATGCGACCGCGCGCGGTTCCCAGCCACTGCAGACGTTCATGAGCCTCGAGAAAGCTACCGGCGGTAGGAAACGGCGTACCATTGTTCTGGATGATTGGACTTTGCGAGTCGTGTCCTTCGATATCGGTCCCCTGAAAATCCGTCTCCAGGCCAAGAACGAGCCATTTGTTCCATTGCCAGTTATAGCCGGCCTGGCCGCCGCCAATGAACCCGTCTGGATCGGGACTCAGCGTTGTAGGCCTGAGGTTAGCGAACGTGGCCGGATCGGGCCGCGGATCAAAATCCGTATCGGCATGACCCCAGGCGTAGCCAGCGTTGCCGCCGATGTAAAAACCCGTCCACGTGAAATCACATTCAGGCAGAGGCGCAGGTGCGACCTGCTTCATTTCTTTCCCACTGTACGCTTCCGTTCCTGCGAATGCGCTGCTCAGCGCAGTGCAAGCGAAAACGACACCCATTAAATGAATTAGCTGTTTCATGCGGCTTACGTCGAGCAAGATCAACGCCAGGTCAACAAATTTTGACGCGCTGGCGGTAGGGTTTTTTCCTACCTCGTCTACTAGGGCTAGGGCTCGAGCTTTCCGTTACCTTCGTCAAGGTAGATGGTCGACCCAACCCGCGAGGTCGTTAAGCGTTGCCGCCACCTTCCTCCGGGAAGTTTTCGGCTTGCTTCGATGGTTTGCGTTTCGGACTTCGGAATCCGCCCGTTCTTCATCGCTTCCGAGAGGATGCGGCCGTCCATACCCGACGGCGGCTTGATTCCGAGAATGGAAAGAATCGTCGGCGCGACATCGACGTTTCCACTCGGTACTTCGCTCGTTAGGCTGCTGGCAAAATCCGGGCCCGCTGTAACTAGCGTGTTGTGCATATCGAAGCGGCTCAAGGTCGCGTGAGTCCCCTTTCCTGCCGCGCGCTGCCAGTCGGCGTCGATCATTCCGGAAGCGCCAAACGGATTTTTGTCTTCGGTCCAACGAAAAGACATCACGACATCGGACGCGTGCTCGTTGTCGATCTTCGCCTGCGCGAGCGTGAATGTTCCCTCCATCGGCTCACGCGTAAGAATTACGCCGGCGAAATCCGTTTGCTGCAAAAATTCCACCAGCCGTCGTGTGATCTCCTCATCGTGGCCGACCACATAAAACAAAACTGTGCCGCCATTTCCGGCCAGCATGATTTGGCCTTGCTTCGGTGGATCGGTGAACTCCGTGACCGCATCAAATCCAGCGGCCTTCAGAATTTTAGGTAGTTCGATTTCGCGTGCGATGGTTGAGAATCCGTGATCGGAGACGACAAACAAATCCGTTGTCGATCTTGCATTGCGTTTGTCCAATGCGGCGAGCACTCGCGCGAGATTTTCGTCGCTGGATTTAATCGCGGCGAGCGCCGGCGGCGCGCCGGGAGCGGTCTTGTGTTCCGTGTCATCCGGTTCACTTAGCCAGAGCAAGGAAAAAACCGGGATCGCGTCTTTCCAGAGAAAATCGGTCAAGGCCTTCGTCGTCCAGACGTCACGGTCCGCGGCCTGTGTCGCGGGCGGGAACGGTCCGAGCAACTTTAAGAGCGAACTCGCCATTTCGAATGACACCGATTCTCCCGCGAAAATGTCCTGTCCGAGACGCGGATCGGCGTGCCGATCGAACAAGAGCCCAACCGTCTTCGCCGCGGCGATCGCGGTTCGGTCTCCTCGTGCATGGAGCAACTCCGCAATGGTCGGGACACCGACATACTTGCCAGCCGAAAGCTCATCGCCTTTGCGAACCACTTCAACGTTCTCGACGTCGATCGATTTTCGACCGTTGACGTCCGCGCGATAAACGTGGTTGGCCAAAATTCCATCGTGGTTCGGGTAATTGCCGGTGACGATGGCGGTTCCGTTCACGATCGTTGCGCTGGGGTAGACCGAATGATTGTTTCGAAAAAACACCCCGCTTTGGGCAAGTTTCCAAAGAGTCGGAGTGTTTTGTTCGGTGACGAAATCCGGGCGCATTCCGTCCCAAACCACAACCACGACATGTTTATCTGGGGCGGACGCGGCGATTGCGACTGAGGCAGCGAAAAAGATTAATAGAAACAATCGCGTCACCGACGGTCGCACCGGACAATATTAGTTTGGAATCGAGAGACGCGCGATTGAACTTTCGTTGCGACTGCGTGTCTCACCGACAATGAAATTTTTCATGCTCGTAGCGCTCCTTGCGCCGATCATCAGCGTCGCAGCTGAATCGCTGATGCCGACTGCCGAAGGCACGACCTGGAATTATGATCTTGTTCAGGAAAAACTAAGCGACAGCCTCGATCTGACCGAACCGAATGAGCTGGAACGAATCGCCGTCACCTATCGCCTGGGCGGAACTGAAAAGATCGATAACAAAGATTTGCGAAGACTCGAGATTTACCGTGGCGACGCGATCGACAGCGTAGATCTCATTGCTATTGAAGAACACGGAATCGTTTGTCCGGCCCGCACCGATGCTCGCGGAGGCGTTGTTAAATTGATCCCGCCGCAAATAATGCTCACAACTCCATTGGCGAAGGGGAAGCGCTGGATATTCGACGGAACAATTGGCGGAACAAAAGTAAGTCAGCGTTACGAAATTGCCGATGAAGAGGAGGTCCTAGTTCCGGCCGGAAAATTTCAAGCCTGGCGGATCCATTGCGAGCAAAGCGCGCCGGCGCCGGCGACGATCGACCGATGGTTTGTTCCGGGCACAGGCTTCGTGAAAGTGGCGACGGTGGTCAAAGGCGAGTCCGGCCTCCCCGCCCAAAGAACCTGGCTCAATCTGAAGGAGCTGCCGAAAGTCGCACCCCCGAAAAATGCATCGTCCAAACCCGACAAACTTTCAGCGGGCGTGTCGAGCGAACGACAAGGCGAATTCAAAACCGAATTCAAAGACAGCGCGCCCGCGGTTTATGCGCGTTGGCATGGCCGCGGCCTGCGTGATCAGGCTCAGATCCGAGTTGTTTTCATCGCTGAGAACGTCGCGGACATCTCTGCGAATTATCAGATCGACGAAATGGAGACCACCGCGCCGGCGGCAAATTCAGGAGGCACTTTCGAGTTGTCGCGGCCCGACGGAGGTTGGACAACGGGTGATTATCGCGTCGAATTCTATTTGGATGACGAACTCGCGAGCACGGTGAAGTTCAAGATCGGCAAGTAGGTGGATCGAGCAGTCCCTTGCTCGATGTTAAATTTTAGCGGCGAAGCCGCACTATCTTAGCATCGCCCGACGGAGCGGCCGATCCACCCGCAAAAATCTTGAATCCAAACCCCAAGGTCGTTTCATCTCATCTGAGAAGGACACACTATGAAAAAGCTTAGTATCGCATTCTTGCCGGGGCTCCTCCTGATTGCAGGCTGCCACGTCGGCGGCATCATGGGAAACGGCCACATTGTCACTGACACGCGGCCAGTCGCCGATTTTTCGGAAATTGAAGCGAACGGCGGTTTCCAAATCGAATGGCGGAGCGGCCCGCCGTCGCTTACGATCACGACCGATCAAAATCTTCTTCAGCACATCACCAGCGAAAATGAGGACCACCGTTTGCGCCTGCACTCGCACGGAAATATTTGGTCGAGCCACGGAATTAAAGTGGCGATCTCCAGCTCAACTCGATCCGGCGCCAAGCTGACGGGCGCAGCGCGGCTCACCGCAAACCAGCTTTCCGGACACAATTTTGCGGTTGAATCAACCGGCGCCGCGAGAGTCCACCTCGATGGAAGCGTGGACGATCTGGTGACTGATATGACCGGCGCCAGCAGGCTGGAGGCGGATTCGCTGCAGACCAAGACTGCTGAAATTTCCTCGACCGGCGCGTCGCGTGCAGAAGTGGCCGTAAGTGAATCGTTAAAAGTGTCGATCACCGGTGCCGGCAAGGTGACTTACTCGGGAAACCCGCCGACGATTGAAAAACACGTCAGCGGCGCGGGATCGATTAGTCACAAGGATTAATCCGGTCACCGGCAGCCGAGTTCGCGGGCGAATTTGTCCAATCGTTCGATCGTCGCGATGATGTCCTGCTCGGTGGTACGCGGATTAATGGTGCACAGCCGCAAAGACGCAGCGCCCCGCAGCGTCGTCGAGGTCAGCAATGCGTAACCGTCCCGCATCATAACGTCGACCAAGTGCGTCTGAAAGTCGTCATCAGTTCCAAAACGAAAACAAACCGTGGCCATTTGTGCCGGCGAAAGAATTTCCCAACCCTTCCGCGCGCGAAGTTCACGCTCTGCGATTTCCGCCAATTCAAACCCGCGCGTGATCGCTTCGCGAAATGCGGACAAGCCGAACGTTTGTAGCGACAACCAAACCTTTAACGCGCGAAAACTTCGGCTGAGCTGAACGCCATGATCGCCCGGATTGAACTCGGCGTCGTTGCGATGCACATCGCGCAAATAATCCGGTTTGATTTGAAACGCGGATTTTAAGAGGGCAACGTCCCTTACCAAAACGCAGCCGCATTCGAACGATTGGAACAGCCATTTGTGAGGATCGAGCGAAATCGAATCAGCCCGCTCAATTCCGCCTAAGAGCGCGCGCCCGCGCTCGGACAGGATTGCCGCTGCGCCGAACGCGCCGTCGATGTGCAGCCACATTTTTTCTGTTCTTGCGAAATCGGACAGTTCGACCAATGGGTCAATCGCCCCGGTGTTTGTGGTCCCGGCGTTCGCGACAATGCAAAACGGACGCAGACCTTTCGCCTGATCGTTCGCAATGGCCGCGCGCAAGTCGCGGATCGACAGTCGAAAATTTTCGTCGCTTGGAAGCTTGCGCGCTTGCTCTGGCAAAAAACCAATGACATGCAGGGCGCGCTCGACGGACGAGTGCGTTTGGTCGGAGAAATAAATTGTCGCGCCGTCGATTCGATCCTTGAGCAACGCATGACGGGCCGCTACCAGGGCGGTCAGATTCGCCATCGAGCCGCCGCTGACGAACAAGCCACCGGCCGCGTCCGGAAATCCGCAAATTCGAGAGAGCCAGCGCACCACTCCGAGCTCAACGGCCGCCGCGGCCGAACCGCCGAGCCAGGTCCCGTTGAAGACATTGAATCCAGCGGCAAGCGCATCCGCCATCGTGCTGACGAAATTATTCGGCCCGGGGACAAATGCGAAAAAGCGAGGATGATCGACATGCAGATTATTTGGAAAAACATCGCGCTCTAATTGAGCCAGCAGCTCATTGAAGTCGCGGCCGCTTTCTGGAGGGTCACTGGCGAATAAAGGAACGAGTTTTCCCGGGTCCCCTTTCGAACCGACGCGTTCACGTTCAATATTCGCAAAATGTTCAACCAGAACATCGACAACCCGATAACCAAATTCCCGCATCTCCTTGGGGGAAAGCTCGAGCCGCGATTGGTCGCTTGATGCCTTCTTCATCGCTGCTCTTATTTCATCGGCTCAGAGCCGTTGGCAAGATCGACGTCGTGCTATCGTCCGGCATGCTCGTTCCCTACCGCTTCGCGCTCGGAATTTTCATTGCCGGCTTAATCTTGAGCGGAGTAAGTGCACTGCCGCTGCAACGGGAGTTGTCAATCTTGAACAGATGGACCGGCAGTGGACAAACTGCGCCGACTTTCATTCCCACCCGCATCGGTGATTTCATTTCCTTCGTCCATTCGGGGATTGAAAGGACTTACCCGCAATTTCCATTCTTTGGGTACGGAACTGATTGGCTCGGCTTCGGCCATTTTGTCATCGCGGCTTTCTTCGTTCTTCCCTTTATTGACCCAATCAAATACCGCGCGGTGCTCCGAGTCGGACTGGCCGCGTGCGTCGGAGTGATCGTCCTGGCGCTGATCTCCGGACCTATTCGCGGCATCCCATTTTTCTGGACGCTGATCGATTGCAGCTTTGGAATCTTTGGCGCGATACCGCTTCTCTATTGCCTTCGGCTCACGAAATAAGAAGTGCCCGAACGAAGCCGAGTCATAAGGTAACCAATATGAGCACCGACACACTTTGCTGGACTGACATCCCGGTCACGAATCTCGATCGGGCGATCAAATTTTACTCAGCGGTGCTCGGCAGCGAAGTTCGCAAGCTCTCCGATGGCAAAGCCGAATACGGTCTGCTTCCGCACGACGAAGGAAACGCATCGGGTTGTCTTTGCATACGAAGCGACAGTGGCGGCGTGGATAATCGGCCGTCGGCGAACGGGCCGCTGATTTATCTTCTGGTCGAAGGGCGGTTAAATGAGGCGGTTGAAGCCGCGCGCAAGAACGGCGGCAAGATTCTGCGAGAGCGGCAACAAATCGGCGAACACGGCTTTCGCGCGGTTATTATCGATTCCGAAGGCAACCGCATCGCGCTGCACACGTCAGCGGCAGGTAGGGGCGATTGACCCCAATCGCCTGTGGCGGTTCGGTGAACCACCGCTACCTAACAAAGGATTTCCAAATCAGGCCGAGTAGTCCGCTCGCGAGCACGACCGGGATGATGTCGATCTTGTAGCGCAGCATCGCGACGAAGGCCACGATGCAGAGAATGATCGCGAACCAATCGATCAACTCGGCGTTCGGAAAGAAAACGTGCAACCCGAACCAGACCGCGAGATTCAAAATAACGCCGACGACCGCTGCGGTCACTGCCGAGAGCGCGCTGGCGAGTCTTTGATTTCCGCGAAGTTGCTCGATGTGTGGCCCGCCCACGAAAATCCAGAGAAAGCACGGCGTGAAAGTCGCCCACGTCGTGAGCAGCGCGCCCAAAGTCGCGGCTACTAGTGGCGAAATACCTTCCGGATGTTGCCACGCGCCCATGAACCCCACGAATTGCAAAACCATGATCAACGGGCCGGGCGTCGTTTCGGCAAGCCCGAGTCCATCCATCATTTGACCAGGTTTGAGCCAGCCATAATGAAACAGCGCTTGTTGGGCGACGTAAGGTAAGACGGCGTAAGCACCGCCGAATGTGACGACAGCCGCTTTACTAAAAAACAGTCCTTCCTTAAAGAGCGTGCTGTCCCAGCCGCGCAGTGCCCCGGCGATAATCGTTGGCGTAAGCCACAAAATCAGACAAATAGATGAAACCAAAACTGCGCGCTGGAGACTTGGTCGCGTGTGTGGCGGCGATTCCTGCTCGTCGCTGATTACCGACAATCTCCCCTGTTCGTCATGAGTAGCAGCGACTGCGAACTTACTTTTCCACAATATTCCGCCTAAGAAACCAATCGCGCCGGCTCCGAGCACGATCGCGGGAAATGGCACTTTGAAAAAATAAATTGCGACGAAGGCGATCGCGGCCAGCGTCCACATCACTTCGTTCTTGAGTGCCTTGCGGCCGATGCGAATGACGGCAACAAGAACGATCGCCGTGACGGCCGGTTTCAATCCATAAAAGATCGCCGCGATCCACGGCAGATTTCCAAACGCCGCGTAAATGTAACTCAGCGTCCAAAGGACGAAAATCGAGGGAATGACGAAGAGCGCGCCGGCCACGACGCCTCCGCGGATTTTGTGCAACAGCCAGCCGATGTAGATCGCGAGTTGTTGAGCTTCCGGCCCTGGGAGCAGCATGCAAAAGTTCAACGCGTGCAAAAATCGCGACTGGCTAATCCATTTTTTCTTCTCGACCAACTCCGCTTGCATGATCGCGATCTGTCCGGTCGGTCCGCCAAATGAAATGAATCCGAGTTTCAACCAAAACCGAAAGGCTTCGCCAAACGAAGGCGCGCGATGTCGACCCGCCGCGCCGTAGCCGTCTGGCGAAGGTGGCTCCTGCTCGTCACCGTCAGTTGAGTCGTTCATACTCGAAGGAGAAATGCGTAGAGCGCGTCAAAGCATTGCCAACCGCGGCGCAAGATCTCCTGATCGGACAATCCCTCCTTCCCCCACCCTTTTAGAACGCGGTCGACTCCGACGCATTCGATTCGCTCGAATTTTTCATCGTCGAGATCGGCATCATGAATCATTTGGCCGATCTTGTGCACTGTTTTGTCCCGAATAGTGAAGCCCTTTAAGAGCGTTTCGAATGTGCAATCGTCGTCTCGATGGGTGAAATCTCCGTCAAGCATGTCGAAGGAAACAGCGCGCCGATTCGCAGAGGGCGCTTTGGCGAAAATAAACTTCGCCCCGGGATCGATGAATTTTCTAATTAACCAGGCCGAACCGACTCGATCGATTTCCGGGCGGGGCCTCGTGACCCAGACCTTATTCTGATAATCTTGCCTCTTAACTTTCAGCGAAGGCAAATCACCAGGGTGCGGACCCTCCAGTTTGCCCAGAAGCACTTCGACTTCCCGCGCCCGCGGACAATTGAAAAAATCTGTTTGCCGAATTTCGCGAAATTGTTTTCGGATGCGATCGAACCTGTCGACGGAGCTCGACTTTTGCTTGCGGTTTTCCGCGACTGAACGAGCAGCCTGACGAAGCGCTGCGTACTCTTTCGCGCGGGCGGCATTGAATAACGCGACCAGTTTTTCATTCGAAAGCCCTTCAATTTCCCGGGCTCGAACGAGAGTGGCATCACCGCCGGCGTCGCGGATCTGCTGGGTCAGCCATTGGAAAGTTTCATAACACGGAGGCCATTCGGGCAGAACGTAAGTCGACGTCTGGAGCGGAATTGCGCCGGATTTCCTAAGTTTCCGCCAGATGGCGACGCGCTCGGCCTTATGGGTTGCGGGCAGCCGAACCAACAGCAGCAGCCAGCTGAGTTTGAGCTTTACCGGCATATGATATTATACCTATACTGTTGAGTTATAGATATAACAACATGAAATCACCGCCACGAATATTGTTGATCAGCAACTCGACCGTTCATGGCCGCGGCTATCTCGATCACGTCGAAGACGAGATCAGAAACTTTCTCGGGCGGGCGAAAACGGTTCTATTTTTCCCCTACGCTCTGTTTGATCGGGACGGCTCCGCGGCCAAAGCGAAGGCGCGCTTCGAGGCCATGGGGTACTCGCTCGAGTCCGCACACCGGGCCAAGGATCCGAACGACGCGATCGAACGAACAGACGCAATCTTCATCGGTGGCGGCAACACCTTTCGTCTTCTGAAAGCGCTCCAGGACCTGGAGTTACTCGAACCGATTCGCCGAAAAATAATGGACGACGCGCCTTACATTGGCAGCAGTGCGGGCTCGAATGTCGCCGGACCAACGATCAAGACGACTAAGGACATGCCGATCGTGCAACCGCGATCGTTCAACTCGTTAGGGCTGGTCCCATTTCAGATTAGTCCGCATTTTCAGGATCCGGATCCGAACTCCACTCACATAAGCGAGACCCAGGAGGCGCGGATCCTTCAATTCCTCGAAGAAAATGAAACGCCCGTTGTCGGCATGCGCGAAGGCGCCTGGCTTCGGTGCGAGAACAATGCCGTTATATTAAAAGGCGAAACTGGCGCGAGGATTTTCAGGCGCGGCCAAGCGCCGGTCGAAGTTCGGCCCGGCGTGGACCTGGTCGATCTGGTCGGAGGTCCGAGTGGAATTTGACGGCACGCTACTTTTGAGTCGTAGCGACATTCGTCAGCTGCTGACTCTGCCCGAATCCATCGGTGCGATTGAAAAAGTTTTTCGATTGCAGGGCGAAGGGAAGATTCCCGCCTCGGGAATTTTGGGGATCAAAACCCGGGAAGGCGGCCTGCATGTAAAAGCCGGATTTCTTCCGGGAGAGAGAGATTTCATCGTGGCGAAACTCAACACCAATTTTCCTGGCAACCACGCTCGATTCGGGTTGCCTACAATCCAGGGCGTTATCCTCGTATCCGATGCTGCCAACGGGTTGCCCCTGGCCGTTCTCGATTCAATCGACATCACCATCAAACGAACTGCCGCGGCGACGGCGGTGGCGGCAAAATATCTGGCGCGAAATGATTCGAGCGTTGCGACAATTTGCGGATGCGGCGAGCAAGGCCGCGCCCAATTGCGAGCACTGCTTTTGATGCTGCCGATCAAGACGGTTTATGCATTCGATCTCCACGAAGAGACAGCTGAGAGTTTCGCCCGCGATTTTTCTAGCGAACTGAAGATCGACATCGACGCAGTTCGCGCATTGCCGAGTGCGATTCGAAGAAGCGACGTGGTTGTGACCTGCACAACCGCTAAACAATTCTTCGTGAACAAGGCTGACGTCGCTCCCGGTACATTCATCGCCGCGGTTGGCGCCGACGACACGCACAAACAGGAGATCGATCCGGCGCTTATGGCCGGGGCCAAAGTCGTCGCCGACAGCCTCGAGCAATGTTGTGCGATTGGGGACACGCATCACGCGATCACTCGGGGATTGATGCGCAAAGAAGACGTTTACGCCGAGTTAGCCGAGATTGTTGCCGGGGGAAAGCCCGGCCGCACTCACGATGTTGATATCATCGTTTTCGACAGTACGGGCGTGGCGATTGAGGACGCCGTCGTGGCCGCAGCGGTTTATGAAAAGGCGCGCGCGTCGGCTGTGCGGACACATTTTCAATTTGCCGCCTGACCTATGAAATGGATCACGCGCGAAAGAATCAAGGTCGATCGGGTCGCCTGCCCGTGGCTAATCAAAAAGTTCATCGACGCCGATGCGGAGTTCGTTTTTCTGCCCCGAAATACAAATTGGGCGGCGATCGACAATGGAATTGTGTTCGACGTTCCGAAGTGCGAGCTCGGGCATCATGGTGAAGATGTGTCGTTCAATTCGATCTTAAAAAGATATCGTCTCGACGATCCGGCGTTGCTCTTACTTGGCGAAATCGTGCGCGCGGCCGACTCGCGTCCGCGCGAGCCGCATCCCGCCGGCGAAGGCTTGCGCTGGATCGCGCATGGTTTTAGCGCCTTGGGACTAAGCGACCACGAAATCCTCGAACGCGAGTTCGTGGTTTACGATGCGCTATATCAGGAGTGCAAACATCGACGCAGCACGACGCGTCCGTCTTTGTTTGAAATCGCGAGTAAAATGCGATGAGGTAGAGAGAATGTTCGGGATCCACAATTTTGCTTTGTTCATTACCGCGGGCGTTTTACTCAACCTCACTCCCGGGCCGGACACAGTTTACATCCTGGGACGAAGCATTGCCCAGGGACGCGAGGCTGGAGTTGCTTCTGCGCTTGGAATCTCGGTCGGCAGTATTTTTCATACCTGCGCCGCTGCGCTCGGCCTCTCGGCAATTCTGGCGACGTCCGCGCTCGCCTTCGGCACGATCAAGTTACTCGGCGGCGCCTACCTGGTTTTTCTCGGAATTAGAATGATTCTCGATCGGCGAAAACAATTGAGCTTGCCCTCCGGCTTTCGCCGCCGCACAACGATCGCCGCGTTTCGCCAGGGCATTTTGACGAACATTCTCAATCCGAAAGTCGCGCTTTTCTTTCTCGCGTTTCTTCCTCAGTTCATCGATCCAGCATCGAACACGAAAGTGCCTGCGTTTATTCTGCTGGGACTAACATTTGTCGCCACCGGGACGATCTGGTGTCTCGTCCTGGCGTGGTTTTCTTCCGTCTTCAGCGAACGCTTGCGCAAGAACGAAGCGCTTTCGCAGTGGCTGAATCGAACCGCAGGCGCACTTTTCGTTTTTCTTGGACTGCGACTCGCCACCACCAGGTAACAATTCATCTCGATCTGTGTCGGGTATAGCCTTGCCGGATAAGGAAACTTTCCCGCGTAAGCGATTGTCCATCTTCGAACAACTGTTGAGACCAATCGGTCGAAAAATAAAACCATGAAGACACCAAAATTAATCACAATCGTCGCGATCAGCGCTGGATTCGCCTTCGGTGCTGCCGCCTACGGACACGGAGGCAAGGAAAAAGAAGAGAGCATCAACAGTTCTGATGTGCCGCAAGCGGTGCAACAGGCTGCTGACAAACAACTCAAAGGCGCTTCGATAGTTCGCTGGGAGAAAGAAGGCGCGAACTTCGAAGCCGTCGTCAGCAAAGACGGCAAAGAATGGGGTTATAAATTCGATGCCAACGGGAAGATGCTTGGCAAACACTCAGAAGCCTCAGAAAAGGGCGAAAAAGGCGATAAATACTAAGACTGAAAGGTGGATCGAGCAGTCCCTTGCTCGATGTTAAAAGTGGCGGCGGAGCCGCATTATTTTTAGCATCGTCCGCGGAGCGGCCGATCCACCTTCTTTATTTATGAAAAGCCTGTTTCTCGGGGTCGCAATCTGTTGCGCAACATCGACTTCTCATCGGCCGCGATCGATGGAGCGAAGATCGATCAGGTCACGGGGCTGAAGGGCAAGCTCAACGAGAAGGAGGGCGTTTACAAAGTTACCTGGCCGCGCGGCGACGTGAAAGTCGTAGTCGACGGCTGGACCATGCCGCCATTCATGGGATTGGGGACGTGGGCCGCGTTCACGCAAGGTTCGAACACCGAAGCGATGATGATGGGCGACACGGTTCTGTTTGAAGATGAAGTGAACTCAGCCATGTCCGCTGCGCTCGACAACGGACTCAGTGTCACTGCGCTGCACAATCATTTTCTCTTCGATCACCCGAAGGTTTACTTCATGCACATTGAGGGTCAGGGCACGGCTGAAGACCTAGCGACCGCAGTGCGCAAAGTCTACGACAAGATTAGAGCGGTGCGGTCGGCGAATGGGCAACCTAAAGAGTCATTTGGAGGAAGCGCGTTGCCGGGGAAAAATTCGATCTCGCCCGAGCCGCTGAACAAGATCTTTGGAATGAACGGAGAAGTTAACAACGGGATGGTGAAGTTTAGCCTCGGTCATCCGGCGACAATGCATGGGATCAAGATCGATAACGCCATGGGAGTGAACACCTGGATGGCGTTTGCCGGCAGCGACGACGACGCGGTGGTCGATGGCGACTTTGCTGTGACTGAAGACCAACTGCAATCCGCGCTGAAGGCGATGCGGGTCGGCGGGATCAATATCGTCGCGATTCATTCGCACATGACACACGAACAACCGCGCATTTTGTTTTTTCATTACTGGGGACGAGGGCCAGCCCAAAAACTGGCCGAAACGATCCAGGGCGCATTCCCCGCTGCCGGCTTGAGCGGTGTCAGCACGGACATCCAAAGATAACTATATTCTGAAGAGAAATCGGTACCGGATAGCCGCGGCGTTGTCTTGCTGGATAGCTGTCGCCGCCGTTTCTGCACAGAAAGACGCACCGCTTCAATTGAAGCAGATAATTCCCCTGCCTGGAGTGGAGGGACGAATCGATCATTTCGCGCTGGATGCAGCGAACGACAGATTGTTTGTCTGCGCTCTGGGGAACAACAGTGTCGAAGTTGTCGATCTCCGCAAAGGCGAGCGAATTCATTCGATTAGCGGCCTCGGCTCTCCTCAGGGGGTTGCCTACGTTTCCGGACTAGATCGTCTTTTCGTCGCAAATGACAAAGACGGCACTTGCAAAATCTTTGACGGTAAATCGTTCCAACAACGGGATGAATTGAATCTGAACGATGACGCGGACAATGTGCGTTACGATGATGCTGCAAAAGGGATTTATGTCGGCTATGGCAGCGGCGGAATCGCGATCATCAATGCATCCGACGGCAAACAAATCGGCTCTATCAAACTTTCGGCCCATCCCGAAGCGTTCGAATTGGAGAAATCGGGAAAGCGAATCTTCGTGAACGTTCCGAACGCGCGTCAGGTTGCGGTGATCGATCGGGAAAAAGCTCAGGTCGTTGCGACTTGGAAAACGGATATCGCCTTCGCCAATTTTCCGATGGCCCTCGATGAAACGAATCACCGGTTGTTTGTCGGCTGCCGGCTTCCATCAAAGCTTGTCGTACTCAACACCGATTCGGGCGAAGTTGTTGCCAAGCTCGATATCGCAGGCGATACCGACGAACTCTTTTACGACGCCAAACGCCACCGCATTTACGCAGTTTGCGGCGCAGGCAAGGTCGACATTATCGAGCAAGCCGAGCCAAACCAATATAAGAGATCAGCTCAGATCGACACGGCAGTTGGCGCTCGAACCGGGCTCTTTGTTCCCGAACGCGACACCTTGTTTGTAGCGGTGCCACATCGTGGTTCGCAAAACCCCGAGATTCGGGCATATCATGTTGAATGACATCTTGTGAAAATGCGCCAAGGAAGGCGATGACCTTAAGAGCCACGCGGTTGTTAACTTGCGTGATGGCGCTGCTGTGCGGAACAGCCGTCGCCGAAGACCCTTATAAATTTGTCCGCGAAATCAAAATCGGCGGCGAAGGCGGCTGGGACATCTTGACGATCGATTCTGCCGCGCAGCGCCTTTACCTTTCGCACGCGACCAAGGTTGTCGTTGTCGATCTTACTAAGAACGCGGTAGCCGGCGAAATCACCGATACACCGGGAGTCCACGGGTTCGTCGCGGTTCCCGAATTTCAACGCGGTTTTTCCACGAATGGAAAAGAAAACAAATCGAGCGTGGTCGATCTTGCGACTCTGAAAACGATTTCGAAGATCGACACTGGCGAAAGTCCCGACGCAGTTGTTTACGAGCCGAATCATCGCGAAGTCTACATTTTCAATCACCGCGGAAATTCGGTCACAGTAGTCGACGCGAAAACGGAGAAGGTTGTCGCAACCATTCCGCTTGACGGAAGTCCGGAGTTCGCGGTCGCGGATGAAAAAGGCGGCCGCGTTTACTGCAATATCGAAGACAAGAGCGAAGTGGTCGCGATCGACGCGGCAAAACACCAAGTCGTCGCGCATTGGCCCATTGCTCCGGGCGAAGAACCGAGCGGCATCGCCTTGGATGCGGTGCATCACCGATTGTTTTCCGGTTGTCACAATAAGATGATGACGATGCTCGACACCGAGAGCGGCAAAGTTGTCACGACGGCGCCGATTTGCGTCGGAACCGATGGCGCCGCATTCGATGATGCGTCTCAGCTAGCCTTCGCATCCTGCGGGGACGGAACAACCACGATCGCGAAAGAGGAAACGCCCGAGAAACTCACGGTCGTTCAGACCTTGAACACCGAACGCGGCGCGCGGACCATGGCGCTCGATCCGCAGACCCACCGGATTTATTTGCCGACTGCGCAATTTCAGCCGGCGCCCTCCCCTTCGCCGGGGGCGTCCCCTGCCCGGCCAACGATCATTCCGAATACATTGAAGTTGTTGGTTTACGGGCCAAGCGGAAGTGACAAGTGAGTCCGAGCCGGACCGGCATTTGTGACCAGTGACCAGTTGAACTGGGCCATATTCTGCGCGCTGACCATTTGCGTCATGAGTGTGAAGTCTGCAAGCGCGCAGGGCGGGCCGCCGATGATTACCGACGATCCTGGCACGCCGGGCAATGGAAAGTGGGAAAACAATATCGCGATCGCATTTTCACACATACCCAACGAGTGGTCGATCGAAACGCCGCAGTTCGATTTGAATTACGGCTGGGGCGATCACATTCAACTCAATTTGCAAACCGCGCCGACAATTTTGAAGCGCAGCGATCACGGCCCAATCGGCGGACTGGGTGAAACGGAGCTGGCGGTGAAGTGGCGTTTCGTAGATGAAGACCGCAGCGGTTTCGACATGTCAATGTATCCGCGTGTCATCTTCAACATCTTTCAATCGTCAGTGCGCCGCGGCATCGCCGAGGACGGCACGCGCTTTCAAATTCCTTTTCAAATCGCAAAGACATTCGGTCGTTGGCATGTAGATGGTGAAGGTGGTCCACTGGCCAGCAGCGTCGGTCGCAGCGAATGGCTCTACGGGATCGTGGCCGGTTACGATCTCGGGAAGCCAACGATGTTGATGGCGGAGCTGAACGGCACCTCGCGAATGAACTTCACCCGCGACACTTTGACGGTGAACTTTGGACTGCGTCATCAGCTCGCGGAGACGCGTATCTTAATTCTTTCGTTCGGTCATGAGATTCGATCAGCCGGCGAGCCGACGGCGCTGATCGGTTACTTCGGCGTGCAGTTGCTTTACTAAATGGACTCAATGCGCTTTTGAAGCGGGCTTTTGCGGGAAGATCACGATCAGGGCGATGATCACCACCAGCAGCGCAAAAGATGCGGTCAAGCGGCTCAGAGCCAGCCCTCCTTCATGGTGAGGTTTGTCGAGAAAATCGCCCACCACGGCTCCAAGCGGGCGAGTCAAAACAAATGCCGCCCAAAACAAGATCACGCGCGAAGCGCTCGTGAGGTAGTAGAGAAGCGCGGTGATAAGGAGTAGACCCCCAAAAATTCCGGCAGCCCCGAGATAGCCCATCTCATTGGTATCCGCCACCCAATCGCCCAGGGCAGTTCCCAACGTCTGCGAGAACATGATTGTCACCCAATAAAAGATCTCAACCTTCGGCGTATTCACCGTTTCGATCGATATACTCCCTGTCGACCAACGCCAGATCAGCAACGACCCAATCACGCAGGTCAGCAAGATCGCCGAGCCGCCGGTGTAGCCGATTCCCAGCGATCTGTCGCAGTAATCAGCCAAGGTGGTGCCGACGGTTGTCGTTGCGACGATAGTGAGCCAGTAAAGGAAGGGATGAAATTTTCTCGCCTTAATCTGCACGAGCACCGCGGCGATAAAAATAACGCCGAATATTGCCGTTCCAATCAGATAGCCGGTGCCCTTGGCCTCGGCGGTCGTTTCGCCAAGCCACGACATGGTCACGGCGTCGCCGCCGGTTTCGCCCAGCGTGGTCGCCAGGATCTTGATGATCCAGAAAAGGAACGTGACCTGCGGTACCTTTGCGACGAGCTCCGAGGTGCTCACGTCGACCTTGTTCGAAACAGTCGAATTGTCTGAAAGGCGATTATTCATGGGTTGTGATGCGGCGTAGATTGAAAATCGGGTCAGCTTCCGGCGGAGCAAACGAGAATTGAAGTGTCTAAGACACAAACGCATCTCGGCAGATAATTAGCCGTGAGATGGAATCTTTGGAAACGCAGACGCATATTCCCTAAATCAAGATCGACAATCCGGCGCGGGCTTCGACAATAAAGCTCCGGAGGCCGTCGCCAATACGCCCGGCCGCGTAGCAAAACCACGCTGACATGGAATCGGAGGCTCGCCCGCCAACACCTGATCAGAAAGCGCAAAGCAAGCCGAGGAATGTCTGGCTTGCCGGCGTGGCCGATTTTTTCGGACTAAAACGCAATCTCGTCATCCTCCTGCTCGTTATTTTCGTCATCGGCGCAGGCGAAGAACTCTGGATGCGATTCATTCCAAAGTATCTCAAGGAACTCGGCGCCACGGTTCTCGTAATCGGCCTTTATGATGCGATTAGAACATTGCTCGGCGCGGTCTACGCCTATCCCGGCGGCGTGGTGGTCGATCGCTGGGGACACCGCCGCGCGTTTCTGATTTTCAACATCGTTTCGATAATCGGTTATGCCTTCGTGCTCTTGTCTCCACATTGGGGAGCTGTCATCGTCGGAATGTTTCTCTTCCTTTCCTGGAGTTGCTTTTCGTTGCCGGCGACTTTCTCTCTGGTCGCGGCCGCGCTCGAGGCCAATCGCCATTCAATGGGCATCGGCGTTCAGTCAGTAATCAAACGATTGCCGATTATGATCGCACCGTTCTTTGGTGGAATGTTGATCGACCACTTTGGCGTCATCGACGGCGTTCGGATCGCGCTGGCTATTTCAATCGTTCTTTCCGGGGCGACGATCTTCATTCAACGCGAGCTTCGTGACGAACCAAAAACTGAAGCGGAACCGGTCGAGCAGTGGAGCTTTTGGGAAAGTCTGCGCGAGTTCAACAGCCCGATGCGTCGACTGCTATTGAGCGACATTCTGGTCCGGTTTTGCGAACGGATTCCGTACGCGTGGGTCGTGATTTTTGCGATGGATTACGTCGGAGTGAGCGGCAAGCAGGTTGGAATGCTTACGGCTGTGGAAATGCTGGCCGCGACCCTCTGCATCATTCCGGCATCGCATTATGCCGACCGCTATGGCCGCGAACCTTTCGTCATCGTGACGTTTATCATGTTCACGCTTTTTCCGGTCAGCCTGATCGTCGCTCGCGCCTATCCGGCGTACAGTCTTGGGTTGTTGGTTGTGGCCTTTATGATCCGAGGCCTCAAGGAATTCGGCGATACTCCACGCAAGGCGCTCATCATTGGCTATTGCGATCCGCTCCGATGCGGGCAGATGGTCGGCGCTTATTATTTAGTACGCGACCTGATCGTCAGCTTTGGTGCAATCGTTGGCGCCTACCTTTGGGCGCGGGGCGCGGAACTGAACTTTCTTGCCGCCACCGCGCTCGGAATCGCCGGGACAATTTTCTACGTCAAGACCATTCGCGACCAGCGCTTGGACGAACTGGAAGACATCAAAGAAGAAATTTCCCGGCGGCGCATGAAACCCTGATTAAAGCCCTTCGGGGTCGTATCTAAACATTACGCTCCCGCTAGCTTGCCAAGCCGTAGCCTTGGCGAAGGCTGGTTCATCCAGAATGTTCCCTGGATGTAGATTGCCGCAAAGCGGCATGATTCAACATTTCTATTTCGAGCCCGACGGCACGTCGCTGGCGTCGCCCAAATATTCCCAACGCTGAAGCGAGATCGGAACGTTGCCGTTTTTCCACACGAAATCGTGGAACGCGCGAAGATTGAATTGTTCGCCCTCTTTTATGCGCGCTTCTGCAAGAAATTTTATGATTTGAAGCTTTCCGATTTGGTAATCGATCGCCTGTCCGGGGCCGGTGGCGAACGCGATTGCTTCCTGTCGCGCAGTCTGCTCGTCCATCGGAACCTTTTCCTGCAAATATTTCGCCGCCTGCTCGAGTGTGAACTGCCCAAGAGCAAGTTTCACGTCCACTTCGACACGGAGCGCACGCAAGCGCATGAAATTGTAAATGATCTCGCGGGTGTGTGGACTGTCGTCGAACAATCCGGCCTGCAACGTCATTTCCTCGGCATAGAAACCGAGGCCTTCGTTTGGACCGGAATCATAATAATGCCGACGAATCGGGTCTTCGTGTTTCCAAGAAAGGCAAAGCTGGAAATAGTGGCCGGGAATTCCTTCGTGGACGCAGATCGGGCGCGGATCCATTGCGGTAGCGCGCCAGAAATAACCGAGTTTGTCTGACGGTTCAGGGACATAGCGAATGCAATTCTCCTTCAAGCGCGACGGCGAAGTGAAATCGTCGGTCTCACTGAATCCGAGCGCGCGCAAATATTCCGGCGTCGCCCGCAAGGTGTAGTGCTGAATCCAGTCCGGAACGGTAACAATGCCGCGTTCCTCGAGAAATTTGCGGACTTGAAGTTCCTTTTCCGCAGCATCTGAAATCCAAGCATTGATGTCGTCCGCGATCTTCAGCGGCGGGACATCTTTGTTGCGATTTCTCTCGTAAACTTCAAAAGCAACCGCGCGGGCCCATTCCTGTCGTCCCATGGCCAGAAGTTCTTCCGGCGAATACGGCATCAACGCCACATTCTTGAGAAACCAAACGTAAGGATCGCGGCCCAGTGCAGTTTGCGGCGGCAAGGACGGTAATTTTTGCTGAAGATCTGCGCGAAATTTTTCGAGCGCATCCGCTGCGCGGTCGACGGCGCCGTTCAATTCCGATGCGTTCAAGGTGGTCGACGGCCGCAACGCATTTGCCATCTTGTGAAGACGCTCACGAATGCCATCGAGCGCCTGGATTGTTACACTGGCAAATGGCGCGGGCGGTTTATCAAGATTCGCTTCGCCCGCTTCCAGAATGGACGGAATATTCTGGATTCGGGTGAGGATCTCGCGGCTGCGCGTTTCATCATAAGGCGCCGGAACAGTCAACGCCTCGGCGAGCACGGTCAGAGTTTGGCCGACGTAAAATAGCGGATCGCGTTTCCAACCCGGATTCACATCGAGCTCCCACTGAACCCGTGCCAAGGCGGAGCCGATCAACTTGTAATCGACTTGCTTTTGGATTGGCCACGAGTGGCTGTCGATCTTCTTCCAGCGTGATCCGAACCCGGCGAGATCGTGTCGTCGTTTTTCAATGCTGGCGCGTGACCAGTCACGCATTCCGCCCGGCCGCTCCATTCGCGGAACGTCATCTCCATTGAACGGCGCATATTTGGCTCGCCAGGTCCAGAAATCGCCTGCCAGTTTGTCGAGCGAATCCGTTTGCTGTGCGCAAACGGAAGATGTCGCTGCGATTGCCAAAAGGAGTACGCAAAAATTCTTCATCTCGAGTTCTTAATCCGCAGTTTGCCGAACCGTGATCACTGCCGGTGCGCGGTCTGGCCGGTACATCGACGCGCCGTAACAGATTGCCGGCGCGTTGGGCCGAGCGTAACGGATTTTCTGCAATTGCGCGTCCCAGTGTTCCATGTAAGCACAGTTGGCGGTTTTACTCGCCCCGGTAATGGGGACAAAACGATTTTCCGTGAGAGTGAGGAAGGCCGCCTCACCCGGCAACGGAACTGGCGCCGCCCAATTCGGAGACAGTCGAACAAGGCGTGGACCGTTGAGATCGAGCGCAAAGGACGTGTCGCCATCGGTGCTATTCAAATGCAAACCGAAAAACGCGACGCGCAGCAAACCTTCGAATAGAAATTGGCGATCCGGATTTCGACTCTCGTGCAAGATTTCATAAGCACCAACGAAGCCCGGCAACGTTCCGAAATCGGCCTGAATTCCAGTCTTTAAGTAACGGATCACGTAATGCTTGCCGTGTTTCTCGCCATTGACCCGGTCGTCGGGGTCGCTCGGATCCGCGCGCAGGATCAATTCCACCGAGCCATCGGGCGCTTTGTAACTTTTCCGCCCGCCAATCAATCCCGCCGGACTCATCAACGCCGAAGGCGACGGTGATTCGGTCGCGGGCGTCGCATCGCGATTCGTGAAATAAGGCGAAGTTTTTGTTTGTTCGTACCAATCCGGAGCTGAGTCGAGTTTTTTCAGGTCGGTGCCAACTGGTTGGACGCTCCAGAATTCAAGCGGAATGTTATTTGATTTCTCGCGGGTGAAAACGATGCTCACGCCGTCCGGCGCAAAAATTGGATCGACGTCCTGTCCCGTGTTGTCGTTCGTCAATTGTCGCAAAAATTTGCCGTCATCGCGATAGAGATAAAGATGCGAATGACTCATGCCTTCAGCCTGCAAATAACGGATCGCGACCACAATTTCCGAAGCGGCATGCAGATCGGCTGCGATGAAGGACGTTGCGGCGGCAATTGCGAATCCGGCCTTAAACCTCATCAGCGAAGCGGCAATTCGATTGCACTGGGGTGCTCGGCGTCATGATGGATTTGCACGTGGCAGGTTCGGGCATCCTTGCCCGTTTCATCAGCAACGACGCCTCCCGAGCAGTAGTTTTTTTGCCAAAAGATCGAATTCACCGCGGTCACGACAAGCCGCAGCCGGCTGCCTTTCATCAGGTTTCGGGCGACGAACAAGCCCGGATTGAAATCGCACTTCACGATCTCGCTCGGCTTCACCAGTTTCGCCTCCCGGAGTGAATCGCGATAACGAAGCCGTCGAATGTCGCTCCAGAGCGCAATGCTCGTTCCATCGGGCTGGATTTCGTAGAGATCCGCTTCAATATCGACGTCTGGGGTATCGATGGAAACCCACAGTGTGACGGCCGGGCAACCGATGAGTGGAGTTTCGTTCGACAACGAATCGGTGTGATACACCAGACCGTCGTTTCCAATGCTGAGCGGCAATCTTTGATCGAGACCAGCGTTCTTATCATTTGGCTCAGTGCCTTCGACTTCTTCGCCGCGCCGCGTGTCGAGAGGATCGTAAACAAACTCGTCTGCGCCGCCCTTCGGCTTTGACTCGGCCAACGCACCGGACCGGAACACTCCGTTGGCGTCGCCGTTCCTGGAATCAAAGTAAAACGTCTTCGAGTTCGCGATTAGGTTTTCGTACTTATCGGCGTATTTCCATTCACCGTTCGCGCCAGAATTCCCCGACGGGATCAAATAATAGGCCACCTGATTTTTTAAGAACTGCGGCTTTGCGCCGTTTTTCATCGTCCAGTCGTACCATTGGCGATGCAGATCGTTCAGATCGAGGACCGCATCCTTGCCAAACTTCACGCCGGATACTTCATCGGTCGGCGTCCGCGTGCCGGCGTGGTCCCAGGGCCCGATGATCAAGAAGTGTTTGGCCCGCGCTTCGGGGGAAGCATTCGCCATATGGTCGCGATAAAACGTCATCGCGCCCAGCTCATCGCCGTCGTACTGGCCGGTGATCGTCAAAATTGGCAGCGTGAGTTTCTTGAACTGATCGACAGTTGGAACCATCGCGTCATAGTAAGCGTCGGCGGTTGGGTGTTTGAGAATCCGTTGAAAGCTTACCGACGGATTTCCAACGAATGAATCGAGTGCTTTGAACGCGATGTGTTCCTTGTAAGCGTCGAGAAACTTCGTGCGCCAGAACTTTGCGTCGCCGAAAAGATTAACCTGACCGGCCTTCCCACTCGTGAAGGTAAACCACTGCATGTCGTAGGTCTCGCCGACGTTATCCAACGATGGATAATCGAGAGGTGGATGCGCAGCCGCCGCCGGAACAATCGTCGTCAGATGTTGCGGCATTTCCTTTGCCGTCGCCCATTGATCGAATCCCGCGTACGAACCGCCCCACATCGCGACCTTTCCATCGCAAAACGGTTGCTGAGCGAGCCATTCGACGACGTCATGGCCGTCGTGCGGTTCCTGGGCGAACGGTTCAAATTCGCCCCCGGAATTCCCGCGACCGCGAACATCGACAAGCGCATAGACGTAGCCGTGCGACGCGAAATACGCCGCCCGTGGATGATAGCTGTCGGAAATGTAGGGAGTCAGCGTGAATACCACCGGCGCCTTCGGCACCGAACCATCCGGCGTTTTCGGGAAATAAAGCGTCGCGTTGAGCTCGACTTTGTCGCGCATCGGAATTTTGACGCCCCATTTTATGTCGTAATCGGTGGTCGGCAGTGGAGTTGTGCTCGCCTCGGATTTTGGTTCCGGAGACGGGCCTTTGGTTTCGGCGATTGCCGAAGCGAAAATCGACATCGTTAAAGCAACACCGAAAGACAAAACGGGGCGTGTCGGCATACGACTGATTCAAACGAAATCAGCCCGGCAAAACAACGATCAAAATGCGTTGTCTTGCTTTCGCGTGACGAAGTTTCTATACCGCCAATATGAAATCGCCCGTCGCCGTCATTCGTTCGATCTTTGCTCTTCTCGCAGTTGCGTCTGCACTTACGACTCAAGCAGCTGAGAAAACCATCGTGCTCAAAGCCGCGCGCTTGTTCGACGGCAAATCAAAAACACTCGTGCAGAACGGGGTTGTAATTGTTCAGGGGAACAAGATGGTCGACGCCGGCAGTAACCTGTCGGCGCCATCGGACGCACAGGTGATCGATCTCGGCGATGCAACGCTGTCGCCCGGATTTATGGACGGGCACACGCACCTCACGCTGGATTTTTCCGGAAACTACAACGAGCGCCGCCTCAAAGAGCTCGATCTGAACGTTTCCGAACAGGCGATCATCGCGACGACGCACGCGCGGGCAACAGTCGAGGCCGGATTTACAACCGTGCGGGACCTGGGCAGCCGATTTCCGAACAGCCGTGAGTTTGTCGATGTTGCATTGCGTAATTCGATCAATAAAGGCGTCATCGTCGGTCCGCGGATGCTAGTCGCGACAAAAGGAATTGGCGCAACCGGCGGACATTTCGATCCGACCAGCGGTTTTCGCGATTTTTTATTCGGCCATGAACCCGACGAGACGGACGGGATCGCCGACGGACCCGATGCGGTCCGCAAAGCGGTGCGATTCGAAGTCAAAAACGGCGCGGATGTGATCAAGGCGGCAGTCTCAGGCGGCGTTCTGTCGTTGGCCGATGAGGTCGACACGCCACAATTGACTCCGGCTGAGATGGTGGCGCTGGTCGATGAATCACACCGTTTGCGCAAGAAAGTGGCGGTCCATTGTCATGGCGATCAGGCAGGGAAGGAAGCAATCGAGGCCGGCGTCGATTCGATTGAACACGGTTCGTTCCTGAAACCGGAAACGCTAACGCTAATGAAAAACAAAGGGACCTATCTGACGCCGACGCTGATGGCGACGGAATGGATCTTGGGCAAGATCGACAATTATCCGCCTGCCCTGCAGGCGAAGGCGAAAGCAGCCGGCGCTGCGCGATCGGAAATGTTCCGCAACGCGGTGAAGATAGGGGTGAAGATTTCCTTCGGCACAGACGCGGCCGTTTTTCCGCACGGACAAAACGCGAAGGAATTCAAATTAATGGTCGATCTGGGATTGCCGCCGATTGAGGCGCTGAAAACGGCAACAGGCAATGCGGCAGATCTGTTCGGTATCGCGCAAAAAGTTGGAACGCTGGAAAAAGGCAAACTGGCGGACGTCATCGCGATGCCTGGTGATCCCACCGCAGACATCACCGCGACCGAACGGGTGTCGTTCGTGATGAAGGAAGGCAAAATCATCCGAAACGGTCCGCCGAGCGCTTCGCCCGTCGCCGAGACAAGTGAAACGCCGTCGGATATTCCGGCTGACTAGAAATTAGCGATTAAACGCGACCGCGACGCGAGCAGAGTTGCTATTCGCATTTATATAATAGAGCGACACGCCACCGGCCGAGTACACCGGATAGAAAGTGTATGGCTGGCCGTCGAGAAAGACCGGATCATCCCAGTCAATGGCGACCGGTCGTGAAACCGAATAGGAACCAACCGCGACGGAGTCGCTGAAATTGATTGACCGCGTATCTCGAAAATCACCGCGGCCATTTAGCAAAGTGCCGCCTGCTCCATTGTAAGGTGTATATCTCCAGTTCCGGACGCCGTTCGTCGGAAACCAATCTTCGTTGAAGACTTCGTTTTCACTCTCGAGCGGAATACTTCTGTAGACAACAGTTCGCGTCCCCACTTGATCGATCAACGCCGGCTGAATGTGATCTTCGCCAGCGAAGCGGTACGAGTAGAATGCGATCTCGTAATCCAGGCCGCCCCACTGGCTTAAATTGATCGGACGACCGAACGAAACATCGAAGACCAAAACGTGCCGATGATGTCCGGAATGCGACATTGGCTCATTTGACGAAGCATTAACCTGACGGGTAGTTGCTGCTTCCGCTGCAGCTACTTCTTCTTTAGAGGCGACAAGGTTGGAGTCGCGAAGCGATTTGATCAGCGCATCGCTGGCGCCCTGCGACTTGAGAAGGTTCTCCTGTGGCTGAGTGAGAGGATGGAGGAGTTTCCGTTCCGCAACCTCGTTCTTAATGGAAAACTCCGGCTCGTGCATTCGAACCAGCAGCGAAAGCTCGCTGAAGCCGACCGGGCTGGCCTGAAGTTGAGAGGAGGCAAATAGGGAAGCGGCCGCGATTAAGAAACTATAACGAGTGGGGCTTTTCATACTACCCGGGTTTTACCAAGTTCAGTAGAGGTTTTGCAAGCCTAAAACTACCGCCCGGACGGGAGAAAAACGGCTTTGACAGCCGCCACCTAAGCTTTATTGTGCGCTCCCCAATTAACCGCAGGAGAGCCAAAAGCTCGTTCGGACTGCAAAAAATTATGCAACAGAAACGCAGCAAACGTTATCGCGCCGCCGCCGAGCAGGTGGACCGCAAAAAAGCTTACAGCATCAACGACGCTGTCGCGACGCTGAAGAAATTTCCGCCGACGAAGTTTGATCAAACGGTCACGGTTTCCTTCCGACTCGGTGTCGATCCAAAACAATCCGACCAAATGGTGCGCGGCACGTGCGCGTTACCCCACGGCAGCGGCAAAACGGTCCGCGTGCTCGTGTTCGCCGAAGGCGCCGGTGCCAAAGCCGCCAAAGAAGCAGGCGCGGAGCACGTCGGGTTCAAAGATTTGATCCAAAAGGTTCAGGAAGGCTTTCAAGATTTTGACGTCGCGGTTGCGACGCCCGCAGCGATGGCCGAAGTGCGCAAGCTCGGCAAAGTTCTCGGCCCGCGCGGACTGATGCCAAATCCGAAAGCCGGCACGGTTACCGATGACACGGCGAAAGCGGTCCAGGAAGTAAAAGCCGGACGAGTGGAGTTCAAACTCGACAAGAACGGGAACGTCGCGGTACCGGTTGGAAAATTTTCGTTCGAAGAAAACGCGCTGGTAGAAAACAGCAACGCCGTGATCGAGGCGGTGGTTCGCGCGCGTCCCGCGACCGCGAAAGGCCATTATGTTGACGGGATGACATTAAGCGCGACAATGTCGCCCGGCCTGAAACTTGATCCGTCGCCGTACCTCGCCGGCCAGGCAGCCTAAGACCATGAGACCAGAAAAAGCCGATATCGTTAAAGATCTCGCGAAAGATTTGAAGGAATCATCCTTCGTGCTGGTAGCCGACTACCAGCATATGAAGGTCGACGATTTCAGCGAACTGCGGAAGCGACTGGCCGCGGCGGGCGCGGAAGTGCACGTCGTTAAAAACAGTTTTCTCAAGCGAGCGATGGCCGACTCCGGCCTGACGACGGCCAACGGTGACCTTACCGGTCAGACCGCGGTTGTGACGGGTGAAAAAGACGTCGCGCCAGTGGCGAAGGTTTTGAAAAAATTCGCAGGGGAATTCAAGAAGGCGATGCTGAAACTCGGCTTCATCGACCGCGCGCAGGTAGCGACGAAGGAGATCGAACAACTGGCGGATTTGCCACCGCGTGAAGTTTTGCAGACGCAATTGCTCGGATTACTACTATCGCCGGCGACGAAGTTGGTTCGATTGCTAAACGAACCGGCATCGGCATTCGCCAGATTATTGAAAGCGAAAAGCGAAAAGGAGGGCCCGCCCGCGGCGGAAACGCCGGCAACGTAACAAATTTTCTGTAGTCGCGTCGCGGTGCGACGCGAGCGGCCCGCAGGGCCGCGGCTACAGCAACAAAAACTGTCCGGATCGGCGGCGGTCGATCTTAAATTTTCGGGAGCTCCCGGAAGCGGCAATTGGAGGAATAAAATGGCAGATACAGACAAATTGGTGGAGCAACTCAGCGGCTTGTCCGTTCTCGAGATTGCTGGATTGGTAAAACAACTGGAAGAGAAATGGGGCGTCAGCGCGGCAGCGCCGGTGGCAGTCGCGGCGGCTCCGGCGGCGGGCGGCGGAGCTGCAGCTCCCGCAGCCGAGGAGAAAGCTGCCTTCGACGTGATCCTCAAGGAAATGGGCGCGAACAAGATTGGCGTAATCAAGGAGATCCGCGCAGCGGTGCCGGGACTCGGATTGGCCGAAGCCAAGGCGCTGGTCGAAGGGGCACCCAAACCGATCAAAGAGGGTGTGACCAAGCAGGAAGCCGAGGAGATCAAGAAGAAGGTCGAAGCGGCCGGAGCGAAGGTCGAAATTAAGTAACACTTCGTCCGTAGCTGCGGCGCTCTGTCGCTGCGTTATAATAATTTTAACAAGACCGCCCCGACAGAGCGGGGCGGCTACAATGCCCTTGCAAATTGATCTTGCCAGGCGGCCGTTTTGGTTTAGTCTCCACTGTTGTTAGAAGTAAGAGGACTTATTTTTAACCTGCAGATTGCTGGAAAGTTTGAATTGGCAGCAAAACGGTGGTGGTCGATTTGACGAGCCGCTGTTTTGATGTCATTTTTGCACCCCTCGCTCTCCGGTTGATGCCGTAAGCTCTGTGCGCGTACGGTCACAATTTATTGTGGGCTGGCGCGAGTTTAACCCCGTGGCCTGGTGATTATGTCAGAACGAAATTCGGAACGCATCCACTTCGGAACAATTAAGGAAGCCATCGAGCCTCCAAACCTCATTGAGGTCCAACTCAACTCCTACGTCGATTTCCTGCAAAAGGACGTCCCATTTGCCAAGCGCAAAAACCACGGGTTGCAGGCGGTCTTCAAAGAAGTATTTCCAATCGAAAGCTACGACGAGAAGGCAGTTCTCGATTTTAGCCATTACGAAATCGGCGAACCCAAGCTGAGCGCGCTTGAAGCGCAACGCGAAGGCCAGACCTACAGCGCGCCTCTTCACGTTACTTTCCAGCTCCGCGAGGAGAAAGGAACGAAGGAAGAGAAAGTTTACATGGGCGAGATCCCGCTCATGACGCCGCAGGGCACGTTCGTCATCAACGGCGCCGAGCGCGTCGTCGTTTCACAGCTTCACCGCTCGCCCGGCATCGCCTTTGAATCGACGATCCATTTGAACGGTAAGGTTCTCTACAGCTTCCGGATCATTCCGGACCGCGGCTCGTGGATCGAAGTCCAATTCGATACCGCTGATCTGCTTTACATTTACCTCGATCGTCGCAAACGGCGCCGCAAATTCCTGGCGACAACTTTCCTCCGGGCGCTCGGTTACGGCTCGGACGAGGAAGTCATCAAACTCTTCTACAACATCGAGAACCTGAAGCTCAGCGAAAAACTCGACGAAGAAAAGCTCGCCACCAAGGTGCTCACCGCCGAAGTCCGCGATGGCGAAGTCACGGTGGCCCGTGCCTTCGAGCCGCTCACCCTCGCGACGGTGCGCCAGATCATGGGCCTGGGCATTAAGGAAGTTAAGATCATCGACATTTCTAACGACGACACGGTCGTCAAAGCCCTGCGCAAAGATCCGGCACACGATCAGGAAGAGGCTCTCAAAGATATTTACCGGCGCCTGCGCCCTGGCGATCCGCCGACAGTGGCCAACGCCCGCGCCTTGCTGAAGCGATTGTTTTTCGATCCGAAGAAATACGATCTCGGTCGCGTCGGCCGCTACAAGATCAATCAGAAGCTCGGTATCGATGTCGATCTTACTGAGCGAATCTTGACCGACAAAGATTTCATCGCGGCGATCAAGTACCTGATCAATCTGCGCCGCGGCGAAGGTACGCTCGACGACATCGATCACCTCGGCAGCCGCCGCGTCCGCACGGTTGGCGAATTACTCGCCAATCAATGCCGCGTTGGTCTCGCCCGCACCGAACGTCTGGTGAAGGAGCGCATGACTTTGTTCGACATCAACGTCGACGGCATGACCCCGCAAAAGTTGGTGAATCCGAAGGCGCTCAGCGCGGTTATTCGCGATTTCTTCGGGCGCTCCCAGCTCTCGCAGTTCATGGATCAAACGAACCCGCTCGCGGAATTGACCCACAAGCGCCGTTTGTCAGCGCTCGGGCCAGGAGGGCTCTCTCGCGACCGCGCCGGATTCGAAGTCCGCGACGTTCATCCTTCTCACTACGGACGCATTTGTCCGATCGAAACGCCGGAGGGCCCGAACATCGGTCTCATCAGCTCGATGTCGACGTTCGCTCGCATCAACGAGTTTGGTTTCATCGAAACCCCATATCGCAAGGTCACAAACGGCCGGGTCACGGATGACATCGATTATTTGACGGGAGATAAGGAAGAAAATTATCTGGTCGCCCAGGCGAACGCGCCGGTCGACGGCCGCAGCCATTTCACCGGGGAAAAAGTTTCGGTTCGGTATCGCGGTGACTTCCTCGAAGTCGAACCCGGAAAGGTCCACTACATGGACGTTTCGCCGAAGCAGCTGGTTTCGGTGGCCGCCGGGTTAATTCCGTTCCTTGAACACGACGACGCGAACCGCGCGTTGATGGGTTCGAATATGCAACGCCAGGGCGTTCCGCTGATCGTTTCGGAAGCGCCGCTCGTCGGTACGGGATTAGAAGGCAAGGTTGCGCGCGATTCGCATGCAGTCGTTATCGCGCAGGATAGCGGCAAAGTCGCTTCAGTTACCGCGGATCAAATTATTGTGACGAAAGACGGCCACGTACCGGAGCATCGCAAGAAGCTCAAGAGTGATCCGGAAGACGGAACTTACGTTTACGAGCTGCGGAAATTCATGCGCTCGAACGCCGGCACGTGCGTAAATCAAAAGCCGATCGTGAAGAAGGGCCAGCATGTGAAGAAAGGTCAGATCATCGCGGACGGCCCGAACACCGAACATGGGGAGCTCGCACTCGGCCGAAACGTGCTCGTCGCATTCATGCCGTGGCATGGTTACAACTTTGAGGACGCCATCATGATCTCGGAGAAGGTCGTGAAGGAGGACATCTACACCTCGATTCACATCGACGAATTCGAGATCGGCGCACGCGATACGAAGCTCGGTCCGGAAGAAATTACTCGCGACATTCCAAACGTCAGCGAAGAAGCTTTGCGAAATCTCGGATCGGACGGCGTTGTCCGTGTGGGCGCCGAGGTGAAGCCGGGCGACATCCTGGTCGGCAAAATCACGCCGAAGAGCGAGACCGAGCTTGCGCCGGAGGAACGATTGCTCCGCGCGATCTTCGGCGAAAAGGCGGCCGATGTTAAAGATACGTCGCTGACCGTTCCGTCGGGAACCTACGGCATCGTGATGGATGTTAAGGTCTCGTCGCGGAAGGAAATTTCACGCGAGAAACTCACGCCGGCTGAAACGAAGAAACAGATCAAATCGATCACCGAAGAGCATCGTCGCAAGAAAGAAGAACTGACGGAGCAACTCACCGATTCGCTTTCGAACATTCTGCTGGGCGAGAAGATTCCTCTCGACGTCGTGAACGCCCAGACCGGTGAAATTATTATCCCGGCCAACCGCAAAATCACCAAGACGTTGTTGCGCAAGCTTGCGAACGTTTACGATCATATTGAGATCGATCCGAGCCCGATCCGGAACAAGATCCGCGAGATCATCGGGAACTACGAACACAAGTTCGCCGAGCTCGAACTCGAGCGCGAACGCGCGATGGACCGGGTGGAGAGCGGCGACGATATCGATCCTGGCATCATCAAGCAGGTCAAAGTTTACATTGCCTCGAAGCGCAAGCTGTCGGTCGGCGACAAAATGGCCGGCCGTCACGGAAACAAGGGCGTTGTTGCCCGAATCGTTCCGGAAGAAGACATGCCGTTCCTCGCGGACGGAACGCCGGTTGAGATCGTGTTGAATCCCCTCGGCGTGCCGAGCCGAATGAACGTCGGTCAAGTTTTGGAAACACACCTCGGCGTTGCAGCCAAGGCGCTCGGATTCAAAGTCGCGACTCCAGTCTTCGACGGAATCAAGGAAAGCAAAATCCGCGAGTACCTGAAGGAAGCGCGGAAAAAAGAAGGTTTCAGTTGGGTTCAGGAGACCGGCAAAGCGAAATTGTTCGACGGCCGCACTGGCGACGCTTTCGATCAAGAAGTTGTCGTTGGCTACATCTATATGATGAAGCTCGGCCATTTGGTTGCGGACAAGATTCACGCCCGCGCAGTTGGTCCGTATTCACTGGTCACCCAGCAGCCCTTGGGCGGAAAAGCGCAGTACGGCGGTCAACGCTTCGGCGAGATGGAAGTGTGGGCCCTCGAAGCTTATGGCGCGGCTTACACTTTGCAGGAACTCCTCACGGTGAAATCCGACGACGTGCAGGGACGCACCCGCATCTACGAATCGATCGTTAAAGGCGACAATTCGCTCGAAGCGGGCACACCTGAATCTTTCAACGTGTTAATCAAGGAAATGCAGAGCCTGGGTCTCGACGTGAAAGTCGGCGGCCAGGCTCCGCAGACAGTTTTTGAACACCTCGGATAATTTTAAATAGCGGCATCTATCTTTTGGAGAATCAATGAACGAACATTCCTGGCGTGAGTTAGTTGGCGAAGAGCGAGCGGTCGGTTTCGACCAGGTCGCGATTGGCGTGGCCTCGAGCGACACGATGCGCTCGTGGAGCAAGGGTGAAGTCAAAAATCCGGAAACGATCAATTACCGAACGTTTAAACCGGAGAAGGGTGGACTTTTCTGCGAACGAATTTTCGGACCAACCCGTGATTGGGAGTGTTCCTGCGGAAAATACAAACGCATCAAGCACAAGGGCGTGATCTGTGACCGCTGCGGTGTGGAAGTCACCCTGGCTCGCGTTCGCCGCGAACGCATGGGCCACATCGAGCTCGCCGTGCCAGTCTCGCACATCTGGTTTTATAAGTGTATGCCGTCGCGCATCGGTCTGATGCTCGACATGAGCGCCCGTCAGCTCGAGCGCGTTATCTATTATGAGGACTACATCGTCATCGATCCGGGCAAGACGCCATTGCAAAGGGCGCAGCTCCTGAACGAAGTCGAGTATCGCGAAGCCCAGGAACAGTACGGAGAGGATTTCGTCGCCGGAATGGGCGCGGAAGCGATCAAGAAGCTTCTGGCCGAGATCGACTTGAACAAGCTCAACAAGGAGCTTGAGAAGGCGATGGGCGCGACCAAGAGCAAACAAATCCGGAAGAAGTTGGCGAAGCGGTTGAAGCTCGTGCAGGGCTTCATGAACTCGCATGCCCGACCGGAGTGGATGATCCTCGATGTGCTCCCGGTGATTCCGCCGGATTTGCGTCCGCTCGTTCCGCTCGAAGGCGGACGGTTCGCGACGTCAGACCTGAACGATCTCTACCGCCGGGTCATCAACCGGAACAATCGTCTCAAGAATTTGCTCCAGCTCAAAACGCCGGACGTCATCATTCGTAACGAAAAACGCATGTTGCAGGAAGCGGTCGACGCGCTGTTCGACAACGGCCGCCATGGACGTGCTGTGACCGGCGCGGGCAATCGTCCGCTGAAATCTTTGAGCGACATGCTCAAGGGCAAGGGTGGACGCTTCCGTCAGAACTTGCTTGGCAAGCGGGTCGATTACTCTGGTCGATCAGTGATCGTCATCGGTCCGGAACTGAAACTTCATCAGTGCGGTCTGCCGAAGAAGATGGCCCTCGTCTTGTTTGAACCGTTCATCATTCGGCGACTGAAAGATCTCGGCTACGTGCACACGGTTCGTAGCGCGAAGAAAATGATTGAGCGCCAGACACCGGAGGTTTGGGACATTCTCGACGAAGTGACGCGGGGACATCCGGTTCTGCTGAACCGCGCGCCGACACTGCATCGGTTGTCAATCCAGGCTTTCGAGCCGCAATTGATCGAAGGTGAAGCAATTCGCATTCATCCGCTCGTCTGTACCGCTTACAACGCGGACTTTGACGGCGACCAGATGGCCGTCCACGTGCCACTCTCGGTCGAAGCTCAACTTGAAGCGCGCATGCTGATGCTCGCGCCGAACAACATTTTCTCGCCGTCGAGCGGCAAACCGATCACGACGCCGTCGCAAGACATCACGCTCGGCTGCTATTACATGACGCAGAATCCGCGTGGTACTAAGAAGGAAGGTCATTTGCCGTTATTCTCGAATGCCGTCGAAGTGGAATTCGCGATGGCCGAAGGCACCGTCAAAACGCACGACCGCATCCGATTCCAAAACCCGGATCGCGGCCTTCAGACGATTTACGGCAATCCCGATTCGGGCACGATCGAAACCACGGCCGGGCGCGTCATTTTCAACCAAATTTGGCCGAAGGAACTCGGGTTCTTCAACAAGGCGGCCGGGAAAAAGCAGCTTAGCGACATTATTTGGCGCTGCTACCAGGTCGCGGGTCCGGCGGTTACCGTCGCGACGCTCGATAAATTGAAAGAGCTTGGATTCACCGAGGCAACCAAGGCCGGTATCTCGATCGGCATTTCGGACATGATCATTCCGAAGGAGAAACAGACTGAACTGGAGAACGCTTACAGGCAGATTCGTCAGGTCGAACAGCAATACCGCAAAGGCATCATCACAGATGGTGAGCGTTACAATAAGATCATCGACATCTGGACTCACGCGGGTGACGAAATTTCGAACGTGATGTTCCGCACATTGGAACACAATGAGGGCCGCAAGGAACTCAATCCGGTTTACCTGATGGTAGATTCCGGCGCACGAGGCAATCGCCAACAGGTCCGTCAGCTCGCAGGTATGCGCGGTTTGATGGCGAAACCCAGCGGCGAAATTATCGAGCGCCCGATCACGTCAAATTTCCGGGAAGGCTTGAGCGTGCTCGAGTACTTCATTTCAACCCACGGCGCGCGGAAAGGTTTGGCCGACACCGCATTGAAGACCGCAGACTCCGGTTACCTGACCCGCAAGCTTGTTGATGCGGCACAAGACGTCATCATTAACGAAGAAGATTGCGGCACGGTTAACGGAATCGTCGTCCGCCCGATTTACGAAGGCGACGAGGAAGTTGTTGATCTTGGCCAGCGAATCATCGGCCGCGTGAGCTGCGAGACAATCGCGGACCCAGTGGACAAGAAGAAGAAGGTCGTCAAAGCGAACCAGCTCATTGACGAGAAGATCGCGGCGGACTTGCAGCGCATCGGCGTTGAAGCTTTGAAGATCCGTTCCGTACTCACTTGCGAGTGTGGACGCGGCGTTTGCGGGATGTGTTACGGACGCAACCTCGCCACCGGACAGTTCGTCAAGATGGGCGAAGCGGTCGGAATTATCGCCGCCCAATCGATTGGCGAACCGGGCACGCAGTTGACGATGCGGACGTTCCACATCGGCGGAACCGCGAGCCAGACATTTAAACAACCAATTATCAAGGCGAAGAACGACGGCCGGGTGCAATTCAACGATCTGCGCACGGTGCAAGCGTTGGACGGCAGCTGGATCGTGCTGACCAAGAACGGCTCGATCAGCGTGCATAACGCGGAAGGCCGCGAGCTCGAGCGTTACAACGTGGTTATCGGTTCGATGATATCCAAGGACGACGGCACCCAGGTGAAGAAAGGCGAGACGTTTGTGCAATGGGACCCGTACAACGTGCCAATTCTCACCGACAAAGGCGGTAAGGTTGAATTCCGCGACATGATCGCGGGCGTCACCATCAAACGCGATGTCGATGAAGCGACCGGCCTCATGGGCACTGTCATTATCGAGCACAAGGAAGACTTGCACCCACAGATCGTGATCGTCGGCGACAAGAAAGAAGTGCTGGCGAGCTACTCGATTCCCGCGGGCGCGCACGTCATCGTTGAAGAAGACCAGAAGATTCGCGCCGGCGCGTTGCTGGCGAAGACACCACGGAAAGTTGCGAAGACCAAGGACATCACCGGTGGTCTGCCACGAGTTGCCGAATTGTTTGAAGCGCGCCGTCCAAAAGACGCGGCCGAGATCGCGAAGATCGACGGCGTCGTTGAAATGGGTGGCACCGTTCGCGGCAAACGTCGCTTGATTCTCAAGGATCCGGAGACTGGCGCAGAAGAAGAGCATCTCATTTCGATGACCAAGCACGTGATCGTATTCAAGGGCGACTTCGTGAAGAAAGGTCAGCAGCTCACTGAGGGACCGATTGTGCCCCACGAAATTCTTGAGGTCTGCGGACCGCAGGAATTGCAGGAGCACCTCGTCAATGAAGTGCAGGAAGTTTACCGTCTGCAGGGTGTCGAAATTAACGACAAGCACATCGAGATCATCGTGCGGCAGATGCTGCGCAAGGTGAAGATCACCGACCCGGGCGACACATCGTTGCTGTGGGGCGATCAGGTCGATAAACTCGACTTCGAACAAGAGAATACGCAGGTCGTTGAGAAGGGCGGCAAGCCGGCGGAAGCCGTGCCGGTGCTGCTGGGCATCACCAAGGCGTCGCTCGAAACCGACAGCTTTATTTCTGCAGCGTCGTTCCAGGACACGACGCGCGTGCTAACCGAAGCGGCGACGCTCGGCAAAGTCGACAAGCTCCGCGGATTCAAGGAAAACGTGATCATGGGTCACTTGATCCCGGCGGGAACTGGATTCCCGGCGCATCGCGAGGTGCGCCTCATCGAAAAAGGCGAGCCAATCGGCGCGCCGGCGATGGACGAAGCCGAGATGGCTCCGGCGATCGGATAACGCAAGAGCTGTAGGGCGTCGGTGTCAGACGCGGTGTAAGCCATTGGCGTTTCACAGAAACGCCCTACAATTCGAGCATGTCGATCGTAACCAAGACCGGCGACGGCGGTGAAACCTCGCTCATGTACGGGCGACGCGTACCAAAGAACGATCCGCGGGTTGAAGCTTACGGAGCCGTTGATGAATTGACCGCCGCTCTCGGTCTCGCGCGGGCGAACTGCAACGACAAATTTGTCGTGGACCAAGTTTTCGTCGTCCAAAAAGATTTGATCAACGTGATGGGCGAACTCTCCACGTTGCCGGAAGATCGACAGCGATATACGAAAGGCGGCTTCCAGGTCGTTGACGCGAAGATGGTCGACCGCATTCACGCGGTGATTGCCGATCTTGAAAAGGATGAGTCGCTTTACCCGAAGGATTGGGTGATTCCGGGCGGGAACACTGCCGCCGCCGCTCTGGATCTGGCGCGAACGATATGCCGCCGCGCAGAGAGGCATGTCGCTATCCTGAAGGATCCAAATCCAGAAATCCTGCGTTACCTGAACCGGCTCTCGGATTTTTGTTGGATTCTCGCTCGCTTCACGGAGGCGAAGCAAGAATCGCGATAATATCCAAGCCTTCGTGATTCACGCGTTTTGCAAATACTGCCTGGCTTTGGCCGCAGCCTGCTTCACCTTGACGGGCCTCGTCTTACCCGATCGATTCGGTCCCGGAGCGAGAGCGGCCAGACCTTGAATTTTGGCACCGAAAATAGAGTTGCGATTGTGGTGCACCTGTAGCATCTTCCCCGTCCGCCGTTCCCCCTCTCTCGCGGCGGTAATTTCGTATGGCGAACACAGTTGAATTAGTGCCTGAGCTTTTGGAAGCGGGCGTGCATTTCGGTCACCAGACCAAGCGCTGGAACCCGAAGATGAAGCCGTTCATCTTTGAGGAGCGTAATCAGATCTACATCATCAACCTCGATGAGACCGTCAAACAGCTTCATCGCGCGACGGAATTTCTTCAGGAGGTAGCACGCCGCGGCGGCAAAATCCTGTTTGTCGGAACCAAGAAACAGGCGCAGGAAGCGATCAAAGAGGCGGCTGTGGCTTGCGGTCAGTTCTATGTGAACCAGCGCTGGCTCGGCGGAACACTGACGAATCTGACAACAATCCGGAAAAGTATCGGCCGCCTAAAATACATCGAGCAGATCGAGAAGTCGCCCGAATACAAAAAGATGGGAAAACAGGAGCTCGCTGCGCTCAATCGCGAAGGCGCCAAACTCCGCCGAAATCTCGATGGCATTCTCGACATGGCCCAGTTGCCGGACGCCTTGGTGCTGATCGACGTCACCCGCGAGCAGAACGCAGTGAATGAAGCGCGACGTCTTAACATTCCTGTTGTGGCGATTGTCGACACCAATGCTGACCCCGATATGATCGACTACCCAATTCCAGGGAATGATGACGCGATTCGCGCCATCCGAATCGTGCTTCAGAAACTGGTCGATGCGATCGTTTCAGCCGGCGGCGAAACGCGGATTCGCGAACACATCGAGATGGCCGGCGTTTCCGCTTAGCGAACGCGGCCGGTCGTCGTTGGCTGATAGTTGATAGCGACTGACGAGGAACCCGATCGGCGAATCTATCAACAATCAACTTTCAACTATTAACATCCCAAAATGAGTACCAAGACTGCTATTGACCCAAAAATTGTTAAACAGCTTCGTGAGAAGACCAATGCCGGCATGATGGACTGTAAACGCGCGTTGGAAGAAGCCGAGGGCGATATGGCCAAAGCCGAGACGATTTTGCGCACCAAGGGAATCGCCAGCGCAGGCAAGAAAGCCTCGCGTGTCACGAAAGAGGGAATTGTCGCATCCTACATTCATTTGCAGGGCAAAGTTGGCGTTCTGGTCGAAGTGAATTGCGAAACGGACTTCGTCGCTAAAAACGAAAACTTCCGCAGCTTCGTTAAAGACATCACGTTGCACATCGCTGCCGCCCATCCGCTTTATGTCAGCCGCGAAGATGTTCCGGGAACGCTGGTTGAGGCCGAGCGCGAGATTTACAAAGCGCAGGTGAAAGGCAAACCGGCGAACGTCGTGGACAAGATTGTCAATGGCAAGCTCGACAAGTATTACAGCGAAGTCTGTTTGCTCGAACAGGGGTTCGTTAAAACTCCTGATGTTACCATCAAGGATCTTCTTAGCGCAAAGATCGCGGAGCTCGGCGAAAACATCGTCATCCGCCGCTTCACGCGCTATCTCGTCGGCGAACCGCTCCCAAGCGAAGGGTAGGTTTCACAGCGTCCGCTAAACGCGCGAAACCACGCGAATAATTGCGAAGATAGCCCAGCGTTTTAACGCTGGGGAAATCGGTCTTCGAACAACCAGTCCCGCCAGGGACGGCAGAAATCCACGTATTCCCTTGGAAAACTTTCGTGGATCATCTTTAGCCTGATTTAGCGTCTTTGGCGGACACCCTTTTTCCTCCAAAATCCGTTTCATCCGCGCCTGCCGCGCCGTAGCTTTGCGAAGGCGGGCAATCCGCGGTTAATTTAAAGCGGATGGCCCTGCAAAAATACAAAGAGAAACGCGACTTCTCCAAGACGGCTGAACCGAAGGGCGGTAAGCCGCTGCCAAAACAAGTTCGCGGCGCCTGCCGGTTCGTGATCCAAAAACACGCTGCGCGCAGATTGCATTACGACTTTCGTTTGCAGATGGAAGGCGTGCTCAAATCGTGGGCCCTGCCGAAAGGTCTTCCGTGGCAGCAAGGCGAAAAGCACCTCGCCGTGGAAGTGGAGGATCATCCAATCGAATACGAAACATTCGAAGGAATCATACCGGAAGGCCAGTACGGCGGCGGCACGGTAATGGTTTGGGACCGCGGCCTCTATTACGTCTACGGCGAGCAACCGGTGAAATCGTTGCGCGAAGGTAAACTTCACCTCGTGCTCGCCGGTAAGAAGGCCCAAGGCGAATGGACGCTCGTCCGAATTCGCGGGCGCGACGGCGAAAAGAACACTTGGCTGATCATGAAAACCGGCGCCAGCGTCAAGCCGTTGTCGAAAAAAACTGAAGACCAGTCGGTTAAAACCGGCCGGACCATGAAACAGATTGCCGAACAACGCGACGCCGAATGGGAATCGAACCGGGAACCCGAAAATCAAACCGCCACCGGGAAATTCAAAGCCAGGATCCAGACCGCGCTTAAAAAAAAAGAGGTAGCGGCGGTTCACCGAACCGCCATCTCAAGGACGAAAAAAGCGAGTCCGGCTCGGACTCGCGACGCCGTCGAAAAAAGTGAATCGCGACCGGATCGTGCGTTAAAGAAACTGCCCAACGCGAAGCCGCGCTTTATCGAACCGATGAAAGCGCGGCTGGAAGAAGAACCGCCCACGTATGGCGACTGGCTTTATGAGCTGAAGTTCGACGGCATCCGCGCGATCGCGATCAAAGACGGCAAAAAAGTTTCGTTGATCTCGCGCAACGGCAACAAGCTCGACAAACGTTTTCCGGAAATCACGGAGTCAGTCAAAGCTGTTCCCGTTGAGGAATGCGTGCTCGACGGCGAAGCGGTCGCGCTCGATGACGAAGGGCGTTCGTCATTTCAACTTCTGCAGGCGCTCGAGATGGAAGGTCGCAAAGCGCCTTTGCGGTTTTATGTGTTCGATCTGCTCCAGCTCAACGGCAAGAGCTTGCTCCATCTGCCAGTCGAGCAACGCAAACAAGTGCTGGCGAGCGTCTGCGAAAACGTCGGCGACCCGATCCGTTATTCGGGCGAGATCACCGGTGACGCGAAATCGCTCCTCGCGGAAGTGAAACGACGCGGACTCGAAGGATTGATCGGCAAACAGCGCGGCTCGAAATACGAGCCAGGCCGGCGCAGCGGGGCGTGGATCAAACTCAAAAGCCTCCACGAACAGGAATTTGTGATCGGCGGTTACACCCCGCCCGGTGGATCACGAAAATATTTCGGCGCGATCCTGGTTGGATATTACGAAAACGGGAAACTCAAGTTCGCGGGCAAGGTCGGCACCGGCTTCACCGAAAAATCATTGTCGACGTTGTACAAAAAGTTCCGGGCCGAAGAACGGGACGATTGTCCGTTTGTCGATCTGCCATCGAAATCGGCTGGCCAATGGTCGCAAGGAATCACCCCCTCGATGATGAACAAGATGCACTGGATAAATCCCCAATTCGTCGCCCAGATCAAATTCCTGGAGTGGACCCGCGATGGGAAACTGCGCGCGCCTGTCTTCCTCGGCCTCCGCGAAGATAAGGATCCTCGCGAAGTCATAAGGGAAAACTGACAGGATCGTCTCCGCCTACGCTGTAGCGGCAGGCGTGTCGCCTGCATTTCAGCTTTCAGTTGTCAGCTTTCTTCTCCAACAACTCAACAACTCAACCTCTCAACTTCTCAACGGTATTCTTCTTGTCACTTCCGACAGGGCGCAAACCAATTGAGGAGTTGAGGCGCTAAGTCGAAAAACTGAAATCCTGACGGCTGAAAGCGGAAAGCGTTATCCTGTCTGACTTCCGACTTCCGACTTCCGACTTCCGACCTCTGACCTCTGACCTCTGACCTCCGATTTCAGCTTTCCGTTTTCAGCGTTTCAGTTTTTGCTGTGAGCTATGGACCGATTCGTCGATACTGCAGTCGAGCAATTCGCTCGTGATCACACCGAGCCCGAAACCGATTTGTACACTCGGCTTCGGGAAGAGACTTATCGAGAGATGAACTCGCCTCAGATGCAGGTAGACCTTATTGAGGGTCGTTTTCTCAAAATGCTGGTCCGTCTGACCGGCGCCCGAGAGGTTCTCGAACTCGGAATGTTCACCGGCTATAGCGCGCTGATGATGGCTGAAGGCTTACCTGAGGACGGGCGTCTGACCACGTGCGAAATCGACCCAAAAGCCGAGGCGATCGCGCGCCGCTATTTCACGGAAAGCCCGCACGGAGATAAAATCACGGTCCGAATGGGACCGGCTTTGGAGACGACCAAAACGTTAACCGGCCCGCTCGATCTGGTTTTTATCGACGCGGACAAGTCTAACTACGCAAATTACTACGAAGCGTGCCTGCCATTGCTCAAGCCAGGCGGCCTGATTGTGGCCGACAACGTCCTGTGGAGCGGCAAAGTTTTGCATCCCAACGACGCTAATGACCACGCCATTGTTGCCTTTGACCGTTTGGTCCAATCCGACCCGCGAGTTGAAAATGTCTGCCTGACCGTGCGCGACGGTATGATGCTGGCCTGGAAATCGAAATAATGTTCAGCGGTTCGCAGGGTACGAACTTTACGGCTGGAGTGCGCGAGCGCGAAGTCGCAAATCGCACTAGGGAAATCACCCCGCTCTGCGGCAAACCAAAAACCAGGGAACAAAATGGATGAACTAGCGGGAGCGTAAGCCGGCGACTAGGTTTTGGTGAATGGAGCGCGTGGGACGCGCGACATAGAAGGTAAAGCGACGAGGGTAGGAGCGAGTGAGTGTGGGCAACGAACGAGTTTCAAAACCGGGCTT
>Ga0210405_10000295_pt1 | contig 69653 bp, 73 predicted proteins | sample IncBWH11MmetaG_FD_155492 | JGI IMG/M metagenome (GOLD analysis project Ga0210405, IMG submission 155492) | Forest soil microbial communities from Barre Woods Harvard Forest LTER site, Petersham, Massachusetts, United States - Inc-BW-H-11-M | ecosystem: Environmental > Terrestrial > Soil >...
AGTTCCTCCACCAGCCAGCGGGAGAAGCTCTTCGTCTCGGTAATCGCCAGCTTGCAAAATTCCGTCCCACTGCAAGCTACTGCTCCGCGTCGAAAAGGCGACCCGCTGACCGGAAGCCCGATCCCGTCCAGCTCTTTAGCTAACTCGTCCGCCTGAAGCCGGGGCACGTTGACGATGAGCAGGTTCTGCATGTTGGTCGTGCGTAATTCGCCACTCGCGAAACGCTCGGCCAGGTCCGCTGCCGCATCCATTTGTTCCGGCGTGATTCTGCCTCGTAGGACTGTCGCTCCCACATAGCAGAGGCTGGGCTGCTTTTGCGCGTGGATGCCAATGTGATCGCGGTATACGTCCGCGGGCGGGTGCTCGGGCACTGCGGGGTCGAGTTGAAATCCGATTCGCCGCTCCAGCTCTTTATGAAAGTCGTGCGGGGTCCAACCATGCCGCAGGAAGAGGAACTTCAGCCGCGCCCTCTCGCGATGTTCGCGCAATTGGTCGGAGTCGCGAAAAAGCTCGGCGACTCCTTTGATTACCGGCAACACTTGGTTCCAGCGCACAAAGGCATTCAGCGGCGCGCCAAGATAAGGCTCAGTGGAGAGCCCTCCGCCCACGCGCAACGCGAAACCAATCTCGGATTTTCCCTGAAACGCACGCTCCGTAGCAGTCAGGCCAACGTCGTTGATCTCCGGATAGGGGCACCAGACGCGGCATCCGGTGATCGAAATCTTGAATTTGCGCGGGAGATTGTAGAACTCGGCATTGCCCGCCAACAGGCGATCCACTTCCAGCGCAAGCGGAGAAGCATCGCAAATCTCATCAGCATCCACACCCGCAACCGGGCATCCTGTAACGTTCCTCGTTACATCGCCGCAGGAGCCGGTCGTGTTCAGACCGACGCGCCAGAGTTCCTCCAGCACTTCGGGCAGCGCCTCGATTGTGACCCAGTGCAACTGAATGTTTTGGCGCACCGTGAGGTCGGCGATGCCCCGCGCGTGGTGGCGGGTAATATCGGCGATGGCTCGCAGCTGATTTGACCTCAGCAGGCCGTTGGGAACCCGAATCCGCACCATGAAGAATGGCAAGGCCCGCCCCTGACCATCCTTGCCGCCAACCACCCCGGCTCCGTCACCCTGCGTGTAAACCCCCCACCACCGGAAGTACGTTCCAATCCACTCCGGAGGAATCGAGTCGAAGCCTTCTCGCGCGAAGCGACGGATCTCAGCCAGGCCGTCCCAGGGATTCATGGCGCGCTTCAAGCGCTCCGTCTTTTGCGCTTTGGTTTCTTTGATTGGACTTGTCATAAGCCGATCTGCCCCACGAATTTGCCACTAAAAAGAAAAACCCACCGCCAGATGCTCTCTGGCGGTGGGTGATAAGTGCTGATGATCCTATAGAACTTCTAAGTCAGCAGCCTCCCTGCGCCAGAGCACACGCATGCACAACAACAACATGCACACATACACCGGCGAAGATTGCTGAATCTGGTCATCCTTTGTGAATACTAGGCCGAGCCGTCGAACTCGTCAAGTTACCTTCCATTTCTTTGGATGAATAATTTCGATCCGACGCATCAAATTTTCGGTGCTTATTTTCGCTTTCCAGGATTCGCAGTTCCCTCCGTCTTTGGTGGCAACTCGCGTTCAGGACCTGTGCTGCCTGGTCGGGATTGACTTGGAGAATGTTGTTGGGCGGCACTCATCTCCCGATCAAGGCATCTTCCGCAGGTTCCGGATACTCCGGTACAGATTCGAAAGTCGAACAGATTTCACAGTCCCCAACCAATACATGAGAGCACTCGGTCTTGCCGTGCTTGGGCCCGGCATCGAGTTCTGCCGCGAGTTGAGATTTTAGGCCACGCGTCGCTTTCTCGAGTTCAGCTTTTGTTTCCGCCACGTGGATCATTATTGTGTGCAGCCGCTTGGGTCCTAATACCAAGAGCCCGAGCATAAGCACGAAAAGCATTTCCATGCCGAAGCCCACGATTCACTCCTTGGCTACGCCTTGTCGTTGGAAGCCACAGTTGAATTGGATGGCTTTTCTTCCTCAGCCTTCATAGCTGACTTGAAGCCGCGGATGCCCTCTCCAATGCCTTTGCCCAGCTCGGGAAGCTTCTTGGGTCCGAATACGAGCAATGCGATTCCGAAAATCAGCAGAAGGTGCGTCGGTTGAAATAGTCCTTCAATCATATTGGCTCCTTAGCTCGGGTTAGAAAGTCTCAAAATCAGCTGGTACAAAAATGCAGGCGCCGTAACCGGTAACCAGATACAGCGCCCGCGCGTACAGCAAGGGGAGAGCTGCAATAGTTAAAATCCGCGCTTGACTGAATCAGCCTCGATAGCCAGCTTGTGAACCAAGCTAAAGAAGGCTTGCGATTGACCAAGGAACAACAGATCATCCGTGAAAGCCTTGATCGTGGCGATTGCCCCTCCGTTCTGTGTCAATGTTGGCCGAATCACCGAGCATTGGGGCAGACTCTTGCTGATGAATGTGCATGGCTCAGGCAGGATCAGATTCGTCTGGTCGAGCTCTGAGTTGAGGGCATTCAGATCCGGGAATGTCAGACCGGTCTCTGGATCGGTTACACCGGCTAAAGGCTGATTCACTGCATTGCCCGCCTTGTCATGCCAGAGACCGAAGTGGTCGATCTCGACTCCGCCAATGCTCACCAGGATTCGCAGCACTTCAGCGTCGGTCGCCTTGAAAGCCAAAGTAGGATACAGGCTCGACCCGCCCTGCTCGATGAACGCGAAGTGAAATCCCGCAGTATTGGCGATGGCTTGCATGCGGGACTCTTGCGGGGTCGCTGGAGGAACTGGTTGAGGCTGGTTGGGGGGCGTGTCAGTGTCGTTTAGTGGAATAGCAGGCTGATTCTCAATGGTGAAGGGTCCCTTGAACTTCGTCCCGAAATCGGGGTTCTGGGAGCTGCGGTAGCGCGTATACCAACTGAGGTCAACGTTCAGCTTCAGCAGGTTGGTCAGCCTTCCGATGTTCTTGGCGCCAGTCGCCTGACTGCTGGGCAAGGTGCGGAACGCATCCAGATCGACCGGCTCTTCGCCCTTTGAAATCAAGTAGGCGTTCAGAAAAGCCGCGTGACTCAATTCATCGTCGGTATTGTCGGCGATGTATTGAGGCATATCACCATCAAGGTTGCTGAGCGCGGCCATATAGGCCGGATTGCCTCCTTGCACTCCTCCCAATTCGTTGTATTGCTGCCACAGATCAGCCTCGATGAGTTCTGCTGCCGCGGCGAACCGCAACAGCGCTGCGTCGCCTTTGGATAGCTTGCCCGAGCTACGCGTAACTTGCGCGTTGCTCTCGGCTCCCAGTAAGGCGCCGGCCGACAGTGTTGCGCCGGCAATCCCCAGGCCCTTGAGGAATGAACGTCGCTTGACTACACCCTGCCAATGACGTTGAACACTCTCTTCTTTCGAAGAGCTGCTTGCTTCAGATAGGTTTGTCTTGGATACCGACGCAGATAGAGAATTCTTCTCGTTCATGGTTTGCGTTCCAATTCCTTTGCTTATGATTTTGTTCCCGCAGTACTGTGCATTAGACGCAGCGACTAAACGGCGAGTTACGGCAAGGATGTCATTTGATTGTCAACTCTTTGCCGCTCTTGATTACGCCGGATGCGCTTCTTCCATGTGTATGAAACTTCGTTAGTCAACCGTTATTCCCCAATTCGACGCAAAATTCCACTCACGGAGCAGTCCGGGGTTCTACGGACACTGCACAACACCTTCATCTCGGGCGCGGTTGTGGAGAACGCAGACAGACAGTCCGATCGAGTCGAAGCAAGGGGTAAAGACGAACAAATGAGGCGGCCACCAGGAGTGGCCGCCTCATTCAGCATGTCTTACTAAAAAACGAGCTTCCCCTGCAGTTCGATCACCCGGGGTGACGCGTCCGCACCCAAACCCGCGCCGTAAATGGTGGTTGGCTGGCTAACCGTCTGGGTGATTTGCCCAAACTGGCCGCTGTCAGCATTCGTGTTGGGAAAGGCAAAGTTGGGGTGGTTGAAGAGATTAAAAAATCTTGCACCGACGGAGAACTTTGCACTCTCCCATTTCGGTATGGCAAACGCTTTTTCAAAGTCGAAGTCAGTGTCGAAGTATCCTGGGCCTCGAAATTGATTACGGCGTTGGGTCCCGAAATTAGTCGTTGGGTCGGCAAAATTTGCGGCCTTGTAGCACGGGTTTGGCAAACCGTTTATCAACAGAGCAGCTGAGGCGCCGCAGTTGATATTGGAAGAGCCTACGACATTGGCGAGCACCGCTGTTGTAGTGGCTGGACTCGTGCTGCCAAACAAACTGCCTTGCAGAGCGGCTGTTTCGTTGCTGCTCCAGATCGAGTACGGGAACCCTGTGTGCTTGAAGATCGTTCCTGAGATCGTCCAGCCTTTCATCAAGGCGTTCGGACCGCGTGCCGTCAGATGACGGATGGCGTCATTCCAAAAGTAATTCATGACGAACGACTGGCGTACATCGTAGTCAGCGTTGCCGTAGTTAAGCTGCCGGATATTGAATGGATTGAGAGGCGTCACAACATCAACGTTGCCGTTGGCGTTCAAGCCGAATGGGTTCAGCGAACTATTGGAGATTTCATCCAGGGCGTGGCTATAGGTATAGGAAGCCTGGAACTGGAAACCGCCATTGGCGGTGTGCGCCGCAGTCAGCGTAACCCCATTGTAGTTTGAGTTGCCGACGTTTTGCGTCTGGGCAACCACTCCAAAGCGTGCGTCTGGCTGGGTGAGTGGAAGACCACCGAATGCAGTGCCGGTGGGACTAAAAGCGTTTAGGGCTGGATTCGTGATTTCTTCATGCTCACCATGATTGCCCACATATTTTGCGCTCAGCGTAGTGTGCCAACCCAGCGCCTGCTGTATTTCCAGGTCCCATTCCTCATAGCGCGGGATCTGCACTTTGCCGGGGTTGAAGAAATTGAATCCGGGAACCGCGCCGCCGCTGGCGAAATTAGCGCGAAAAGCGGCATTGGCCGCGGTCGCCTGCCCGTTCAGGTTTCCTGGCGCCGCGGGTGAAAGCGCACCATTAAAAAGCACGAACGACGGATCATTCGGTGCATTGGTAAGGATGTCATCAATCGCACCGGTAGGAATCGCATCGCTGAAGATACCGATTCCGCCGCGGATGACAGTATTCCTGGCGCCGAACGGAGACCATGCGAATCCGACCTTGGGCTCGTACACGATCGACGTTACGGAGGGGAACGCGGTATTCAACCCCGTTCTCAACGCCTGGTTCACCGGTGCCGTTCGATTCAGGTTCTGGAACGGAGCCGACAGACTCTGAAAACAGTTGGTTTGGCAGATTGGATTCGACAGGTGGTCAAAGCGCATGCTCAGGGTCACCTTCAGGTTGGGAGTGACCTTGAGCTCATCGGATGCGTACCATCCAAGTTGATAGAGCGCGATCGGTACATTTGTTTTCAGAGGGAAGTTTTGCGCCACCAGACTCCCCACACCGGCGTTCGTAGGCGCCACGCCTCCCGATGCAAAGTCGCTCAGCGAAACTTCCTCCACAAAAGGAATTACCCCGGTGAAATTATGGTCGCTTACATCGTCGCGGCGGAAATTAACTCCGAACCGGAAGCCATGCCTTCCGCGACTCCAACTGAAGTCGTCGACGATTCCATACTGGGTTACATTCCGGCCCTGAGGAAACGCCGTTCCGTCATTGTTCAGAGGAAACAACGAGTTGTCGCCGAATGCAATCGTTTGAGGAAGCGTCTGGAATTCCGCGGTTGGGTTCACGATCGTGAATAGAGCGCTGTACCATTGCAGCGAAGCGATGAAGTTGTTGACTTTGTTGGATCCGAAGGTATGGGTCTCGCTCAACTGGCTTTGCCATTCCGGCTGAGTACTGTGGGCATCGAAGGCTGGGTTTAGAGGATCGGTGTAGGTGGCCTGAATGCCGCTTTCGTGCTGAACTCGGAGAAACAATCTGTCGTTGTTGCCAAGGATCTGGTCATAACGGCCGACGATCAGGTAATCGTTGGTGGCCTGAGATGTACCTCCTTGCAATTGGCTGGCACAAGGGTTGGTTGCCCCGAATGCGATTCCCGCCAAAGTTGTAACGTTCGAACAGCCCCCACCCGAGAGCGTATTCTGGGCGCGGGCGGCGCCTGGAGTTGCGTTCCAGATGCCGAATAGCTGGTTGTAAAAAGGCACCGACGCCGGGCTGACATTGTTTAGATTGGCGATCACCGCATTTTCAAATGGCTGAGTAGGAACGTTCACCGAAAACAGGGACGGAATCACCAACCGAATGCCCTCGTAGTCGACAAAGAAGAAGGATTTATCTCTTCGGATGGGTCCGCCGAACGATGTCGCATACTGATTGGCATTCACAAACGGGCGTGGATCGACCTGTCTTCCCGCAATTCCGTTCGCTTGATTCCGAAAATAGTTGTTGGAATTCAGAGCCCGGCCGTTCCACCAGTATTCTGCATTCCCGTGGAACGAATTCGTGCCCGACTTCGAAATGTAGTTAATATTCGCTCCCGCCAGGCCTCCGAATTGCCCACTATAGCCGTTGGTCACGACGCTGGTTTCCTGCACATCGTTCAGACCAAGGGTTAAATTGGTAGCGCCACTATTATTGATGTTGAAATACGGATCGTTATCATTGGCCCCGTCGTATGTGAAAACGTTGGAGTTCGAAGGCAACCCAAAGAACTCATAGTTGCCACCGCCAAACACAGAACCGCCGGTGGTGTTCATGACCACACCCGGCGCGGTCAGCGCTACTGCGCTCAGGTCATTCCCGGGATTGGGCAGGACGGCAATTTGCTGGGCACTGAAGTTTGTTTCAAGATTCGCGTCCTCGGTTTGAACGCCAGTTACCGCATCTGTTACCTCGACAGTTTCGCTCTGGGCTGAGATAGCCAGCTGCAAGTTAGCGGTAACGCTGGAGCCTAGCGCCACAGTGACGTTCTTAACGATCTTTTGGAAGCCGGCACCACTCGCAGCAATCGAATAGTTTCCAGGCTGGAGGAAAGCAAAATTGTAAGATCCTTGCGAACTGGTTATCGTTGAATTGGAAGTGCCCGTATCAAGATTCTTCAGCGTGACTGACACGCCGGAAACCACCGCCGCTGTGGCATCCGTAACCACACCCGCGATCTCGCCAGTGGTTGAGGTTTGCGCGCGAAGGCTCGCGACGGCCATCACTGCAAGTACGAACATCACCGCCATTGGCGAGCGCAAAGTAGCAGGTCCCCAATTGTGCTGATTGCCATCTCTCATAACAATGCTCCGATTCCTTTGCTTATGATTTTTGTTCCCGCAGTACCGATAGACGCGTGGAGCTGGCAACCAGTTACGGAAACGATGTCATTTGATTGTCAAATATTCGCCGATCAGCTCGGTGACAACGTTAGCGCGAAGTGTGCGAGGTAGAGTGAGTTACTAAACGACCTGAGACAGTCAATGTCTACGACATGTTTGTTTCAACAGCCCGTGGGGATCTTCCTTGAGCGCAGTCGTTAGGCAGGTTCGTGCCGATTCGATCGCGACACAGACTAGGTGCCTGCTCCGCGCTCGCGCTTGGAATTGACCGCGGAACCAATGTTGCCCGCGGGACAGGAGCCTCACGCAATTTTGCCGCGCTCCCATCCCGCCTACCTGGTTGGCCACCTCAACCGTGCTGTGCCTGGCTCAGTTGGTGCCGCCAACAGAGACAGTGGAGTGATCATTTGCCCGCGCCACCGTTAGTCTTGGGCGCGGAGTGGCGATGGTATAGACAACCCCGGGAGTCTCAATCTTGCCGAGAAAATACTTTTCCCCTGAATGCTGAAAGGTAAGCAGGGCCTTGGGAATGGAGGCTCCCTCGACGGTCATGGGAAGAACAACAGCAGTATTCGCGGCACCGCGAAGGACTATGCCTGACTGTGGATCGTCAGAAAAGCGTGCAATCCTATATGTGCCTGCTGGCATGGTCGAGGCAGCCACAACAAATTCGAACGGAACCGTCACAACAATTCCATCCGTGTCTTGAGCTTGAGAACTGATGCCGAGCCCAAATATGCACATCACAGCAATTGCGACAGCACAGTACGACTTATTCATAAGATCTCCTTAGTTGTAGTAATGTGAGTTGTTCATTGTTGATAACTGAGTCCGGCAGGAGGTATTCCACTTGCTAGGTCAGCAACATCTGTATGAACCGTATGTCACATCTATGTCGGGTTAGACGCTACGACCAGACACCTGGATACGGATGGAATGTCATTTGATTGTCAAGTCTTTGTCGAACTATGTTCACGCGCTGCAATACTTCCACGTCGCTGTTTGGAACGGAGAACGTTACTGCACACTCATGTGTCGCTAGCGAAATCTAGCCATACGACACGGTCGGCGAATCACCGGTGTGAGTTGTGGGAGAGGGAGTTGGGTACGAGGACGGAGTGAACCAGTTGTTGCACACCCGGCACGTTGCCGGCCCGATTACAACTCGTATTTTGTCCGTATAGAATTGCGCTTCATCAGCCTTGCGGACTCAGTGGGCCTGTTTCCGATGCAACCGGAAATAAACTAGGAGAACAATCGCTCGTGTCACGCCTTTGCAGCAGGCTGAAATCTATTTGTGCATATTCCTTTTTCTGACTGAAGTACTTGCTGAGGACTTCGCGAAGCTGCAAGCGAACCCGCCACAGCCGAGCTTTCACCGCCGTGTGACTCATGTTCAGCACTACCGCAGTCTGATCGATGGAGAGGCCCTCGATGTCCCGTAAAACAAAGACCGTCCGCGAAATCGGACGGAGGTTTCTGAGAGCCTCAATAAGGATGCTTCGTAATTCAGAGGCCCAGCAGAGATGTTCGGGATTGGGAGCCCAATCGGCAACTTCCATGCGAAGGATGTCGCCATCGTCCTGAAAATCCTCGTCCAGGGATGTCTCTCTCATGCTGCGTTGCTTTCGCAACTTCATCAGCGACTGGTTCACTGTGATACGAATCAGCCAGGTGGAGAATTGGCAAGCTTCCTGAAAGTCGGCCAAGTGCTGGTAGGCCTTCAAGAAAGCCTCCTGAACCGCATCTTGCGAATCTTCCCGGTTGTGGGTAACGCTTTGGGCGATTCGAAGAAGTTTGCGATCGTATCTTTTTACCAATTGCTCGAAGGCGGCGGCGTCCCCATTCTTGCTGGCATGGACCAGATCCATGTCGCCGCTCGCCTCTTCGTTTACGTCGAATTGTGTCACGTCTGCCGCCATATGGTTCAAACCGCCTGGAACGAGAAAAGAGAAGTGTCGGTTGCGATTGCTGCCAGCGCTGCCCCTCACTGCACCACAATCTTACCGGTCATCTTCGGGTGGATGGTGCAATAGTAGGGATACGTTCCCGCCTTGCTAAACGTGTAGGAGAACTTTTCATCCGTATCCAGCACCTTGGACTTGAACACACCCTCTGTGCTGACTGACGTATGAGGAATGTCATCACTGTTGGTCCAGGTAACTGTCGTTCCGACTGCTACCGTGAGCGTCTGGGGCCCGAAAACGAAATTATCGATTTTTACCGCCGCTGCTTCCGCAGAGGGCTGAGCATTCGCCGTGACGCTCAACGATCCCGCTAACAACATCGTCGCGATCATTACCGGAGCTGCCACCCCTGCGATCCACACATTTTTGTTCATCATGATTTATGTTTCCTTCTTAATGTTGATCTTTGTTATTTGCGCAATCTCCCGGCACCGACACCAAGGACCAGTTAGCTACCGAGTGACGAATCGATCACCGCAAGGCTTCGACCGCTCACTACGTAGTTCACGTCAGTGATGCCCAGCACCTGCTGCAACTGCTCGGCCGGCACCTTCATCGGTCCGGCTGACGGAGCTGAGCCCGGCGCAGGCTGCGGGAAGGCGGTCGACATTGCCGTATGGAACGAAACTTTGCCTTCGACCTTCTGCATGATCTGGTGAATGTGTCCGTTCAACACTGTTACGGAGCCGAATCGCTTGACGTACGACAAAGCTTGTTCGCTGTCGTCGGTTCCCCAGCCCCAATCGGGATAGATGGTCCAGAGTGGGATGTGGGCAAAGAGCACAATCGGCGTGCTGGCAGAGCGGCCCTTGAGATCGCCTTCAAGCCACTCGAGCTGCTCGTGACCGAGCGACCCCATGCCGCCAGCTTTCAAATTGGCGACGTTTACGAGTCCGACGAAATGCACACCTTTTTGATCGAAGCTGTACCATCCAGAGCCTTTTGTGCCTTTCCCATAGCGCTGGAGATATTGCTCGCCGTTATCGGTAAGCATGTCATGCTCACCAGGCACAAAGTAGATCTGCTTCGCGGACGCTCCTTTTAATACCTGGTCCAGCGTGTCGAACTCACCCGGCTTCGAGAGCTGACTAAGATCTCCGGTGTGAATGATGAAATCCGGCTTGTGGGGCATGGCATTGATCTTGTCGATTGCCGTCTGCAGAGTAGCGGTGACGTCCGGATTAGCGGGCTTGTTGAAGCCGATGTGGCTGTCGCTGATCTGCACGAAGCTGAAGTCGCCTTTAGCGGCATCCTTGCCGTAGTTTTTGGCGAATGCCCGCGACACCGGCACGCCGCCGCTCAGGGTCCAGACCAGGCCTGTACCAGCCCATGCCATGCACTTCAGGAATCCACGACGATCAACACCGTCGTTATTGAGGTCTTGCAAACTCTGATCGATAAGATCTTGCTTTTTGTCCGGCATTTGTCCTCCGTGATTTTGTTGCTCTCTGCGTCTACAACTCGCAAGCGTCGCTTTTATTCCCGGCAAATCTGAAGGGAGACCAGAAGCTTCTGGGAAGGGACTTCGTTCAACGGGACGACCGCCCGGCGCGCTACAACCAGCACGCTCGTGCGCAGCCGGGTCCTCTGGCTGGCTGCGTTTGACTTGAACTGCCGCCCATCAATCTTTACTGCCTGCGCACTCATCGGAGTACCTAACCCGGCCCGTTTACGCCACTTAGAAAACCACCCAAATGCCCAGTCAGCGCCACGATACCTACCACCAGAACTTCGAGCGCCAAGCGATAGACCGGTAAGAACACGGTTCGCCGTCGCGCGCGGAAATGCACCCACCACACCAGCCAGATCAGCACCGTCGAAACACATGCCAGAACGAGGTGTAGCACTAGGATGCCCTTCAGTTTCTGTCCCTCGAGTTGGAATTGCCAGGCCAGTAGCCCAGTCGCCAGAACCGGAACAGTTGAGATCGCCGCCACCAATAGGTTGTAGTAGGCTGCGTGCGCCAGGCCACGTCGCTTCGTCCATTGCGCGATAAGGTCGAGCGCCACCGCCGTAATGAACAGCGCGATTGGAAAATGGATCAGCACTACATGTTGTGCGTGCTTCGCCAGAAGTGCCGCCTTAAGATCAAAAGGATTTACCATTGCCGTACCTCTTCTAGTCTGCTGAATCTTCATTAATGCCGAGAGAGCTCACAAGTTGTGGTTCTTAGCTGCGCAGCCCACCTCTCTCTATTCCGAGGTCATCGTGGCTAACCTGTCATGCACCCTCAACTTCGTCACAACCGCCAATTTCCTCATTGCGCCCCCCGCGAAGGAGTTGTGCGATCCGGTGCCTCCTCGTGCCCGCGGCCATCCACGCGCAAAAGCATCGCGCTGCCCCTGCCGACTCTCACAGCTTTGCCGTTGGAGGTCAGAGTGACTTCACCAAGCGGAGCGCTGCGTCCGGAACGGCCGATTTGTACGTCGCCAAGCCCGTAAGTACCACACGCATCCGGGGAAAAAAGCCAGAAGGCTTGCGCAGAGTTGTTGGCGTTGTTCCCTCCTCCGCACTCCACGCTTACGTCGGGATTGATCTTGACTTGGTCGCCGCCGATTTTGACCAGACTCCAATCAGCTTCGGAAACTCCGTCCCCTCCGCTCGTTGGAACCTGAGCCGCATCCACTTCCATAAACGACGCCAAGGCTTTGAGGTTCGCGGTGATTGGAACTGTGCGATTCTCAAACCGGAGCCCGTCGAATTGAAATGAGACCCTTGATTCGTCAGATCCCTTTCCAGGAGTAACGGTTTCGATCACATGGCCTGTGACCTTGGATCCTCTGCGCAGAGTTTTTCCCGCGCCCAGGGGAACGTCCTGCAGGACGGTCGCGGTGATCGTCGCTCCGCTTTCGCGTTTGTCCGAACGCAATGTGGAATTCAAGGTGACGGGAAGAATGGTGCCCGCCGGGATCAGCTCTGCAGCTTGATTTTGTTTAAGATCTTCTCCGGTGCCGGCATGCAGGCACATCGGCACCATGCACAACGCCAGGCCAAGCATCCTCAGATCGTTTTTCATTTTGTCTCTCCCTAGGAATTCCTAAAGGGCGTGGCTTATCCGCACCAGCATTCCCTCGGTGACTCCAGTTCGCTCCCTGACTCGTTGTACAGAACCAGCCGCACCCGGTTTTATTCCGCGGTATTTTGTGAGGGTCTTTGGGAGTAAAACGACCGCCCGAAATGTCGGAGAGAACCTGCCATCAAGGAAACGCCGGCGAGCATTCTGCTCCAGCGTTCGGATGGGCAACTCGTGCGGCAGCCCCCCGGAGCAGCTGCCAGCCGCCTATCTCGTCTGTGTTGCGGCGCTACGTTTACTCGATCGGGAGACAGCCACTCCTCGGTGTACTCAAGATTTACCTCGATAAAAAGAATCCTTACATAAGGATAATCATCTCATCTGGTGTTCGCCCACGAGGGCAACCAGCTTGTGACGGAGGGAATTTCTATGATTCGTAAACTGATTGCGACCGACAACGACGTTGCCACGACTATCCTCCGATTGGTGCTCGGAGTGGTCTTCTTCGCTCACGGCGCCCAGAAGATGCTCGGGTGGTTCGGTGGATACGGCTTCACCGGCACAATGGGCTTCTTTACCGGAGCCCTGCACATTCCGGCCCCATTCGCGTTTCTGGCGATTGCGGCGGAATTCTTCGGCGGGTTGGGTCTTATCTTCGGATTGCTCACTCGCGTTGCATCCTTTGGAATCTTTTCCAACATGGTCGTGGCCGTCGCGATGATTCATCATCAGTTCGGCTTCTTCGTGAATTGGTCCGGGACACAGAAGGGAGAAGGTTATGAGTTTCACCTGCTCGTGCTGGCGATTACGACCTTTCTGATGATTCGCGGCGCAGGAGCAGTTTCGATCGATCACTTATTGTCTTCCCGCCCTAGCGACCGCATCAAGACCCGGCCTCAAGCTGCCTGATCGGGGAGACGTAATGAAAAAGCGCGAGCGCATCACTGCACCTCAGCTTTGGCTGGTAATTATGAAGAGCTATCGTGCGCTAAGACTTCTGGCTGAGCAGAGTATCGCCGAGGCGGGACTATGCCTCACGGATTTCGCGGCGCTGGAAGCCCTCTTGCACAAAGGCCCGCTCACGATCTCGGAAATTCAGGAGAAGGTGCGGCTCGCAAGCGGCTCGATGACCGCCGCGGTCGACCGTCTTGAGAAGCTCGGGCTGGTTGTCCGCAAGTCAAGCCCAAGCGATCGACGGTCGCGGGTGTTGGAACTCACGCCGCAAGGCAAGCAAGTGGCGGCGGCGTGCTTCGAAAAGCATGCGAACGACCTGGGGTCGCTCATGTCAGTACTGTCCGAAAAGGAGATGAAGCAACTCTACGGATCGCTTAAAAAACTGGGGCTGCGCGCGGCCGGAAAACTTGAGGAACAACAAACGAAGTTCAGGCGGAGTAAGGAACAAGCCAAGAACGATCACGGAAATGGGCGGACCATAAATGCAAATTGGTATTGATAGCTTCGCGGCGGCATACACCGACACCAGTCTTGCCGTCAGTACGTCGGACCGCTTGCGCAACTTGGTAGAACAGATCGAACATGCCGATCAGGTAGGCTTGGACGTGTTTGGAATCGGCGAACACCACCGTCGGGAGTACCTCGATTCCGCACCTGCGGTCATTCTCGGAGCGGCGGCGGCACGAACGCACCGCATTCGTCTCACCAGTGCTGTAACGGTTCTGAGTTCAGCCGACCCGGTACGGGTATTTCAGAACTTCGCCACCCTCGATCTTCTTTCGCAGGGCCGGGCGGAGATGGTCGTAGGCCGCGGTTCATTCACCGACTCGTTTCCGTTGTTCGGCTTCAAACTGGAGGACTACGACTCGCTGTTTGCCGAGAAGCTCGATCTGCTCTTGAAGATCCGTGAGAGCGAGCACGTTCACTGGTCTGGCAAACATCGGGCTGCCCTGACAGGGCAGGGCGTCTATCCGAGACCCGTGCAGAGTCCTTTACCGATATGGCTGGGAGTTGGCGGAACCCCACAATCGTTCGCTCACGCCGGGGCTCTTGGTCTCCCTTTAATGGTCGCAATCATCGGAGGTGAACCGCGGCGCTTCCGGCCACTCGTTGATCTCTACCGGGAAACCGGCAAACGATTCGGATACTCGCCTGATCGACTGAAAGTCGGCGTACACGCCCTGGGCTATGTCGCACCTACGACCCAAGAGGCCATCGATGACTTCTTTCCAGGTTACGCCCGCGCTTTCGCGTCGGTCGCAAAGGAGCGCGGATGGCCGGCCGTCACCCGCGCTGACTTCGATGCGCAGCGAACGCCAGAGGGCGCGCTGCTCGTCGGCAATGCCGAAGAAGTAGTAGAGAAGGTCGTTCGGTACGGTGAAGCGCTGGGCGGTATCTCCCGCCTCAGTTTTCAAATGAACGCGGCCTCTTTACCTCATGCGAAGCTGATGCAGGCCATCGAAACGATTGGCAGCCGCGTCCTACCCGAGGTGCGAGCAAGACTCGCAGACAAATCTAACTTAAGCCAGAGAGCTGTGTCATGAGTCGATCCAACCATGACTACTTGTTTGAAGTTTCCGATGAAATGCAATGAAGGCGCACACCAATGAAAAATACGTACAAAGCAGTGGAAGTCTCCGCACCCGGCGTTCTTCGAATAGTGGAACGGCCAATCTCCGAGCCCGGAGCGGAACAAGTTCGCATTCGGGTGGAAGCTTGTGGAGTCTGTCACACCGATGCGGCCACGGTGACAGGAGTCTACCCCGGTCTGACTCTGCCGCGCGTTCCTGGACATGAAGTGGTTGGCCGCATTGAAGCCATCGGCAACGGAGTGTCCAGATGGAAAATAGGTCAACGGGTTGGTGTCGGCCTCATTGCCGGAGAAGACGGGGTTTGCGAACCGTGCCGGCGCGGAGACATCGTGAATTGTCAGAACCCCGTCGTGTCGGGAGTAACCGTAGATGGAGGATATGCGGAAGTGATGATCGCTGAAGCGCGCGCGCTCTCTTCTGTTCCGGATGAGCTCACACCCGCAGAAGCCGCTCCTCTCCTCTGCGCGGGAATTACGACCTACAACGCTCTTCGCAACGCCGGTTTGCGTGGGGGAGACTTGGTGGCCGTGCAGGGCATTGGTGGACTTGGGCATCTCGGTATTCAGTTCGCGCGGCACATGGGATTCCATACGGTCGCAATCGGGCGTGGAGGCGACAAGGAAAAGCTTGCCAAAGACCTGGGCGCGCACGTCTACATCGATACTGCGGCCGAGGATGCTGCAGCGGCACTTCAGCGTATGGGTGGTGCGAAAGCGATTCTCGCAACAGGAACGAGCGGTAATGCCATGGGATCACTTGTGACCGGTCTTGCAGCCCGCGGCAAGCTCATCGTGGTGGGTGTACCGCAGGACCAGATCCAATTGGGAGCGTTTCCACTCGTGTTCGGAGGCCGCTCGATCTACGGGAGCCTGACCGGCACGCCGATTGATGGCGAGGACACCCTTGCCTTCAGCGTCCTGGAAAATATCCGTCCGATGATCGAGACTTTTCCTCTCGAACAGGCTGCCGATGCTTACGCTCGCATGATGGAAGGCAAAGCACGGTTCCGCATGGTGTTGGTTACCAAGACCGAGTAGCTTAGTGTGCGTTGAATGCGGTACGACAGGAGAAGTCATGGCGCCCGACACAACCGCGATTCCGGCCGCAAGGAAGAAGGATATGAGTGTGGATCACGACTCTGAACACAGGTTCTTCGAGCTTCCCTAACTGATTGAAAAGATGGAGCGGGAGACCGGGATCGAACCGGCGACATCCAGCTTGGGAAGCTGGCGTTCTACCGCTGAACTACTCCCGCCCAAGGGCAGAGACGGCAACCGCCTGCTTGAGCCAACCAAAGTTTAGCACTCGAAGCCGCAGGAAACAATCTGCCGGGACTGCCTGTTTTGCGTCTCGGGATCAGCCAGCCCGGCAGACCGTCAGCCTGTTAGACTTGCTGAAGAGAGCAACTGTGTCTTCCTCATCCATTCGAAAACACGCTGGCACAAGTGTTTCCAGCGATCCGCGGGCCGTACCGGAGCCTTCATTTCCGGAGCGGGCGCGCACCCTGATGTACACCGGACGCAATGGCAGCCTTTCCACTCTTTCTCGCAAACAGCCGGGGTTTCCCTTCGGGTCCGTGATGCCCTACGCTCTGGATGCGCGCGGGCGTCCCATCTTTCTTATCAGCACAATGGCCATGCACACACAGAACCTGCAGGCAGATCCGCACGCCAGCCTGCTGGTGACGCAGCCTGACTCCAGCGGCGATCCGCTGGGCGCGTCGAGGGTCACCGTGCTGGGAAATGTTCTGACCATTCCACAGCCCGAAGCAGCCGATGCACGCAAGCTCTACCTCGAGCGCTACGCCAATAGCAAGTACTGGGTGGACTTCGAAGACTTTTCGTTCTATCGCATGGATGTACTCGATGTTTATTACGTGGGAGGCTTCGGTGTGATGGGCTGGGTACCGGCATCAGATTACGTCCTGGCGCAACCGGACCCATTGGCCGAAGCCGCGGCCGGTATCCTTGAGCACATGAATACTGACCACAAGGATGCGCTCATTCTGATCGCGCGCGTGTTTGGCGGCGTGGAGTCTCAGGAGGCGGCAATGACCGCGGTCGACCGCCTCGGGTTTCATGCGCGCCTGAAAACCCAGGATGGGATGAAAGGTATCCGTATTGCTTTTCTCGGAGAGGTGAGTAATCCGGCGGAAACCAGAAAGGTTCTGGTGGAGATGGTCCAACAGGCACGGCGCGCGATCTAACATTGAACTCTTCGCCAAATAAGAATGCCCGGCACTCTTTCGAGTCCGGGCACCTTATTGATACTCAGAGAGCGGTCACTTAGACAGCTTGGACGTTCTCCGCTTGCCAGCCCTTCGGGCCCTTGGTCACGTCGAACTGCACGGTTTGGCCCTCCTGCAGACTGCGGAAGCCGCCAGCCTGAATCGCGGAAAAATGCACGAAAACGTCTTCGCCATTCTGACGGCTGATAAAGCCATAGCCCTTGGCGTCGTTAAACCACTTCACTGTTCCTTGTTCTGCCATTGTTGGTAGTCCTATTCTTGTTTCTTTGGATTGTGCTGAGAAGATTCGCTGCTAGTGAGGGGGTGACGCTGGTTGGCGATACCGACCATCAATTGCTCGTGAGTCAAACTTAGCTGGTTCTAATTGTACACGAAAAGTCAAGATTTTCGACAGAAAATGTTGCAGCCGCCGTTTTCTGAACCCTCGAAGGCTGTTTGGTGGCACAATACTGAGCCATGTTCAAGCTTCGTTTCCTCGCATCTGCTTTCTTCCTGTCGGTGTTCTGTACCGCTGACGCGCATGCCTTGCAAACGCTTCGATACTCCATCGTCAGCAACAGTAGGAGTGCCGGAAGCGAAGTGGATACCTACGCCGCCGATGGACACATCGACTCCACATTCGAGTTTAATGACCGTGGCCGCGGTCCTAAGATCGAGGCGCATTACTTCGTTGGCGCGGACGGATCGCCACGACGCACCGACATTACCGGTAACGACTATCTGAAGGCTCCCGTGGACGAGCACTTCTCGGTCGAAGCAGGTACGGGCCGCTGGAAGAGCACGTCCGAGAACGGGCAGGCTCCTGCCCCCGGTTTTTATGTCAGCAACAATGGACCGGCCAGCGAATTGGCTCTGCTAGTGACCGTGCTCTTAAAAGCCAAGGGCGCTCCGGTCAAACTGTTTCCAGCGGGCGAGGCCAGACTGGAAAAAATGACGGACGTGACGGTCGAAAGTCACGGCCGGAAAATGCATGTGACTGAGTATGGAATCACAGGCCTCTCCTTCGACCCGCAAATTGTCTGGCTGGATGATGAACTGCATTTTTTCGGCTCTCCGGGCAAATGGTTCGCATTCCTGAGAGAAGGCTGGGAAGATACGAACGATCAGCTTTACGCCCTCGACCGCAAAGCATTAGATGCACGCAACGCCCGCCTGGCAACTGATTTGGCCTCCCACCCAAAACGTCCCGTCGCTATCGAGCATGTACGGGTGTTTGATTCGGAACAGGCCGCGGTTCGAGAAGACCAGACGGTCGTCATCCAAGGCGAACGCATCATGGCGGCAGGTCCCGCTACCACGGTCGCTATCCCCAAGGATGCTGAGATCGTCGATGGAGCAGGCAAGACTCTCCTCCCCGGCATGTTCGATATGCACGCTCACGCCCAGGCCGGGGACGGGATTTTGAACATAGCCAGCGGCGTTACCACCGTCCGCGACATGGGCAATGATATGGACGAGCTCAAGCACCTGCAAGACCAGTGGGACAGCGGCGCAACCATCGGTCCTCATGTGTGGAAGTCTGGGTTTATCGATGGGCACGGGCCGTTTCAAGCCCCGACTGGTCTCTACGCAGATACCCTGGACGAAGCACAGGCTGCTGTGAATCGCTACGCCGATCTGGGCTATGTTCAGATCAAGCTGTACAGCTCGCTCAAGCCTGAGTTTGTGCCCGGCATTGTAAAGACCGCCCACGCCCGCGGACTGCGCGTGAGCGGGCACATTCCGAACGGCATCACCGCAAGCCAGTTTGTGGAAGACGGCGCCGACGAGATACAACACATCAACTTCATTTTCCTCAATTTCCTGGCCGGGAAGGTAAAGGACACTCGCACTCCGGAACGCTTCACTGCGGTCGGCGACTATGCCGCGACGCTCGACCTGCAGTCGAAGGAGGTGAATGATTTCATTGCGCTGTTGCTTCAACATCACACCACCGTCGATGTTACGCTGGCCACCTTTGAGGGGATGTTCACGGGACGGCCGGGGAAAGTTTCTCCAGATTTTGCTCCAATTCTGAATCGACTTCCGGCGCAAGTTCAGCGCGGAGCTTATTCGGGAGGACTTCCGGTAACCCAGGAGAACGATCAACTCTATAAGGATTCTTACGGGGCGATGTTGCGGATGACCAAGCGAATGTACGATGCCGGCATTCCGATTCTCGCCGGAACTGATGCCATCGCCGGAATCATGTTGCATCGCGAACTGGAACTCGAGCTGGAAGCGGGAATCCCGCCGATGAAGGCTTTGCAGATTGCGACCTTCAATGCCGCGAAGGTTCTTCAGCAAGATAAAGATGTGGGCTCGATCGCGGCCGGAAAGCGTGCCGATCTTGTGCTTGTGGAAGGGAATCCCGCAGAACATATCAGCGACATTCGCCGCTGCCGTCTGGTAATGAAGAACGGAGTGCTTTACAAGAGCGCGGACCTCTATAGGGCCGTTGGCATTAAGCCAGCGGATTAGGCTCCTTCACTCGGAGTATCCGTCAGAGTTGCCGTCGTTGTCGTCTTCCTCGCGGTCTTCGTCTTCGTCTTCGTCATCTTCTTCTTCTGGCTCCTGTCGAGCCAGTAAATCGCCTCCGGTGGATCGATCAGCGGGGTCGGGATCGATGAATTCAGGAAGCATCCTTGTCATCCGGTAATGGTGCGCTCCGCACGCGAGACGCATTAACCACAGGTACGGGGGAGGGGACGCGCCGAGAGTTCGTAGGACCGAACGTTGGGGTTTATCCGGCGCGTCCGCCACGAGCCGCTGCCTCTCAGCGGCGGCCCTTTTACAAATTTGCCACCCATATTACCGTGCCGGAGAATCCCGTGTCTGTTCAACTTTATACACTCTTACCGCTTTTTCACCCAGTAACCCGCACTGGCCTGCGCCCCAGTAGGAGACAGACGTAACCAAGTCTTCCGCGGCAGTGTCCGGCGTTCCGCTTCTCGACGATGATTCTGCGGGGTTCTCGCGCATGAATTACTATGTTCGGTTGCGATTGTCCATACTCCCGGCCACGAGGACCCGATCATGCCGCGAATAGAAAAAGATACGAGGCTTTCCGCCAATCGCCGGGCATTTCTCAAAACAGCTCTGATCGGCAGCGCCGCCGCGACCATCACCCCCCTCTATCCCGCGCTGGGTGCGGCGCGCGAAATCAACCCGACGGTCCCGTCTCCTGACATCAAACCCTTCGAGCTCGATGAAATTACCGTCGCAGACCTGCAAGAGGGAATGAAGTCCGGCAAGTTCACAGCACGGTCCCTTGTGGAAAAGTACTCTGCCCGCATTCAGGAGATTGACAAGCACGGTCCCGCGATCAACAGCGTCCTCGAACTCAATCCCGATGCTCTCTCCATCGCAGACGCCCTCGACCAGGAGCGCAAGGTCAAAGGCCCGCGCGGCCCTCTGCACGGTGTCCCGGTGCTGATCAAAGACAACATCGATACCGCGGACAAAATGATGACCACTGCCGGTTCGCTTGCTCTGGCCGGCTCGAAGCCGGCGCAAGACTCATTCGTCGCACAAAAGCTGCGTGGTGCTGGCGCCGTGATCCTGGGTAAAACCAATCTCAGCGAATGGGCGAATATTCGCTCCAGCCACTCCACCAGCGGATGGAGCGGGCGTGGTGGTCTCACCAGGAATCCTTACGCTCTTGACCGCAATCCTTGCGGATCCAGCTCCGGTACTGGCGCCGGTATCTCGGCCAATCTGTGCGCGGTGGGGATCGGTACGGAAACCGACGGTTCCATCGTCTGCCCATCGTCCTCAAACGGACTCGCAGGCATCAAGCCCACCGTCGGCCTGGTGAGCCGCAGTGGAATCATACCGATCTCTCACACGCAAGACGGCGCTGGGCCGATGTGCCGGACGGTCCGCGACGCCGCGAGCTTGCTGGGCGCACTCACCGGCGTCGATCCTGGAGACCCCGCGACCTCAGCGAGCGCGGGCAAGTCCTATACCGACTACACTCAGTTCTGCGATCCCAACGGCCTCAAAGGCGCGCGCATCGGCGTGGCCAGGAAGTACTTTGGCTTCAGCGATCCCGTCGATGCACTAATGGAGCAGGCTCTCGACGCTATGAAGAAACAGGGAGCCACGGTGGTTGATCCCGCCGACATTGAAACGTTCGGTAAATTCGACGACACCGAACTGCTGGTCTTCATGTATGAACTTAAAGCGGACCTCAACGCCTATCTCGCGCGCCTCGGCCCCAACGCTCCCGTCCGTACCTTGAAGGACATCATCGACTTCAACGACCGCAACCGCCAGAAAGAAATGCCCTACTTCGGCCAGGACTTATTTGTGAAGGCCGAAGCCAAAGGGCCGCTGACGGAGAAGGCATACCTCGACGCGTTGGAAAAGAACCGCCAACTCGCCCGTACCGAGGGCATTGACGCCACCATGGATAAGTTCCACCTCGACGCCATCGTCGCCCCCACTGGCGGCCCGGCATGGCTCACTGATTTAGTCACTGGCGACCACTTCGGCGGTGGAAGCTCGAACGCCGCCGCCGTCGCGGGCTATCCTAATATCAACGTAACCGCCGGATTCACTTCTGGCTTGCCCGTCGGAATCTCGTTCTTCGGACGTGCATGGAGCGAGCCGGTTCTCATCCGCCTGGCATTCGCTTTCGAACAAGCCACAAAGGCTCGTCAGGCTCCGCGCTTCCTATCTACTATCGGCAACGGGTAACTAAGTCCTCCTTTACCTATGTCTCCCATTGTGCCGGGTCTTCCCGGATCGGCTCCGGGACGGTCGTGCTGACTTATAGTCAGCCTCTAAGAAATCCCAATCAAACGTCATCTCGTGTTAGCCTTGCCTGCAAGGGGGTATTAATGATGATGAACAAAGTGGTTGCTTCCCTGCGAAAAGAGTATTCCCGTCTTGAAAAAGAGATGGGAAAAGTAGGGAAAGCGCTGGACGCTCTTGGCCATGCCGGCGGGAAGAAGCTCAAGTCTACAGGCCGTACCTTGAGCAAGGATGCCCGCAGGCGCATTGCCGATGCGCAAAGACTACGCTGGGCGAAGGTCCGAAAGGCAGCCGCCAAGCTGGTCAAGACGTAAGTAAAGAGTAGTTGCTTTCGCAAGCACCGCAGCCGGCCTCGTTCGTAACTTCTCCCAAGACTTGCGGGCGAGGCCCAAGCTTCGGAAACTTATACTCTGCCTAAGTCCATCGAAACCATCTCAGCGCCAGCACGAACGAAACTCCTCCCCACGCTCCCATGATCAAGAGCCGCGGCCATTGATGAATCAGCGGGGTGCCTTCCAGAATGCTCGCCCGCAGCGCATCGTTCAGAGCCGTCAATGGGAGCACCTTGATCAGCGGCTGAATCACGGCGGGAAAGCGCTCGTAGGAAAAGAACACACCGGAAAAAATCCACATGGGCATCATCACGAGATTCATCAGCCCGCTCACGCTTTCGATCTTCTGCGCCCGGCTCGCCGTCAGCAATCCGACTCCGCCAAAACACATGGCACCTGCTGAACCTAGCAGCAGAATGGCGAACACCGACCCCAACACTTTCATGTGGAAGACGATGACCCCTAGCGTCAACAACAATCCGATCTCGATTATCATCAGCACCAGGCGGCTCGACAGCAGCGCCAGCAGAAAATCTCCCCGCCGCATTGGAGTGCCGACGAAACGCTTAAGCAGTTTGCGTTGCCGCATATCCACCAGCGCAAACCCGATGCCCCACATGCCGGAGTTCATCAGGTTCATGCCCAGCAATCCGGGGATGAGAAAATCGATGTACCGGGAACCCGGCTCGGAGGAAGTCACCACACTGGTCGTCACAACATCTCTGCGGCCGGCTGCGGCCTGTAGCGCGTCGTCCACTTCGGCGCGGGCCAGCACGCTCTCCGGCCGCGCCGGATCGTAGCGATACTGAAGTCCTCCGGCGCCGTCCGGCTCAATCACCAGATCGTATTTCCCCAGACGAAAACCCTTCCGCGCCACATCACCATTTTGTACCTCGACTTTAAACGATGTATGCCGTGGAGAACCTTGCAGTAGCGCCTCGGCTTGCTGCGCTCCGGCTCCTGACACGATCGCTACCGACGATGCGTCGGCTGGCTTGTTGCGGAAAGCGATTCCGAGTCCGGTCGCCAGCAATAGCGGAAATACGAATACCCAGAACACAACCTCCGGCTCGCGCTTCAGCTCGAGCATGCGAGCGCCTAGCAGATGAAGATACCCGGCCCAACGCCCGTTCCGCCGCGGCTGCTGTTCCCGCGGACGCTTTTCTTCCACGACCGGTGTCTGTTCTGCAACGCTCATAAGAACCCGCCTACCTCGCCGCCGGCTTCCATTTATTCAAGAACTCAAGCAATGCCTCCGGCGTCATCGAGCGCGCGTCTTCGAATTCACCGTTCTTCTGGCTGACCACCAGTTTGCCGTCGGCTTCGGCTACTGCCAGCGCCGGAATGCCTTTATTCAACGGCACATCGAACTGCTTTACCAGGTCGGCATTCTTCTTCTCATCTTCCCCAAGGTCGATATGCACCACTTCATAACCCGCCATCACCGCCGCGAAATCAGGACGATGAAAGGCCAGGTCCAGCACGTGGCAGTCGTAACACCAGTTCGCGCCAAAGACCAGGAGCACGCGCTTGCGCCCGCCTGCGGCCTTCTCCTCAGCCTTTTTGATCTCCACGCGTGCGTCAGCATCCGCCGGATAAATATTCTTGTTCATGTCAGACGGCTGTTTGAGGTGAGGAGCATCCGCCCGCTCCACGCTGGTCAGTTTCCACTGCTCTCCCTGCTTTCGCCACCCTTGGCCATCGGTTATGCTCAGAGTCTGGCCATTCGGCGACTGAACTTCGGCTTTGAAGATAACGCTCATGCCCCATGGCCGTTCGATCACTGCAACGATTTCCCATTGGATGCTTCGCGCCTTCAGGCCCAGCCAGAAACTGACATCCGCATCCGTGCTGGTCACGACGCCGTTCGTCTGAACGTGTGCCGCCGGGTCGGTGCTGTAGAGCGCCTTCAACGCCGCCGGGTCGCCCGCGATAACCGCACTCTTCCACACTTCCAGGGGAGGAAAGCCTGCTGTAGAGTCAGGCGCCGGAGCCTCTGCCGTGAGATATTGCCCGCCAAGCATGGTGGCCGCCATTCCAACCAGAACAGCTATGGAGAGAAAACGTCCAGTCGTAGTCCTGTTCATTTTTTCACCTTCACATCACTCTTCCCGCAAATGCCGCCCGGTCAAGCGCACAAACACATCCTCCAGGCTTGCCTGCCTTGTAGTCAGATGCTGCAACTCGCTTCCCTGCTTCCCCACCGCGTCTAACAGCGCCGGAATCGTCAAGTGCGGCTCCTTCACACTTAGAGCCACCATGCCGTCATCCTCGCGCACCGACTCCACGCTCGGCAGCGCGCGCCAGGCCGCAAGCGCCGCTCCGTCAGAGTTTCCGCCGACCGCAAACTCCACCACGTGATGCCCGCCCAGGCGCTCAATCAAGTCCGCGGGCGAACCCTCGGCAATGATCTGCCCGTGATCCACGATCGCCAGCCGGTCACACAGCCGCTCGGCTTCATCCATGTAATGGGTGGTCAGCAACACGGTCCCGCCGGCGCGCTGGAATTCGCGGACAATATCCCACAACTGCCGCCGGCTCTGCGGATCGAGTCCCGTCGTCGGCTCATCCAGAAAGAGAATCTTCGGATTGCACACCAGCGCTGTCGCCACCGCCAGCCGCTGCCTCTGCCCTCCGGACAGTTTCCCCACCCACGCGTCGGCCTTCTCCGTAAGCTGCAACTGCTCGAGCACTTCTTCGGACGATCGCGGCTCTCGATAGAAGCTGGCAAACAATTCGACCGTTTCCCGTACGGAGAGCTTTTCGGAAAGCCGCGTCTCCTGTAGCGAGATCCCCAGCCACTCCCGCATCTCACGTGCATTCTCACGCCAGGAGTGGCCGAGAATCCACACTTCTCCTGAAGTAGGTTCCAGCAAGCCCTCCAGGATTTCAATGGTCGTGGTCTTCCCTGCCCCGTTGGGCCCGAGGAGTCCGAAGCATTCACCAGTTTGGATCTCGAGGTTCAGCCCGCGCACAGCTTCGACCTTGCCGTCGTAAGTCTTGCGAAGGTCGCGGCATTGGATAGCAATAGGCACGCAGAGATTCTATCGTAGCCGCCGATCTGGACAGGCCCTAACTGGTGGGTTCTTGATAACCGTAGCGTCAGCGTATGTGTTTGTTGATGGGGCGAAGCCCATCAGCCTCGGGCTACGCTTCCTTCGTTCTCGACCCACGTCTAATGGCGCGTCCCGACCATCTCCCCTGGCCCCGAATTCCCCGGAGGCTGCGGGACATCCGGCGGCGCAGCGGGCCGGACGGGTGAAGGTCCGTTTGCCGGCTTCGGAGCGTCGCCGGCATCTTCCCCGGGACGCCGCAGGCTCGGCGCGTTCGGCGGACGCTCTCCGGGCTCTTTCTTTGCTTCTCTATCTTTGTCCTGACGCGGCAAAACGACTTCTTTCTCGGTGCGCACGATTTTTCCGCCGCCCACCTTCATGGTCTCCACGCGGATAACTTCATCGCCCACGATGCGCACGAAATCCACGTCCGCGGGAGGATCGCCGTAAATCCATTCTTCGTATTCCGTCTCACCGTCCCGCTCGCGCACCTTCTTTGGCGGCTTGCCTTTGGCATGCAGCACCATTTCCTGATTCATCCCCACTAGCACATGGTGAGCCTGAATTGCTTCCTTGACCTTGGGCGGCACCGTGTCCAGATAAGCTTGCTCCTTATTCCGCGCATTGAAGTCGAGTACTGGATAAAGCAACTCCCGCAACTGCTGCGCCGTCATCTCGGGAATATACTTGTCGAAATAAAGGTCCAGGAACGAACCGTGCGCGTTGGATTGAGGATTGTCTGCGTCCGGTGCGCCGGTTGGCACCGGCCGTCCGCCAGAGCCTGAAACCTCAATGTGTTGATACCACTTCTTCCGACGGACCGGGCCGCCATTGATCTCAAAATGAATGTGGTTATCCTTGATTTGAACTAACGAGATGTGGGCGGGATCGCCGGGTTTAATAGCCGGACCCCAAAGATTAAGCGCCTGTTGCAAATCGTCGCCACTCGGCGTGACTACTCCTTCTCTCAACTGCAGTCCTTTTGTGCCCATTGGGAAGGCCGTGCGCGCATACACCAACTGGGTCTCAAAGTCGCGAATGATTTCATAGCGAGTCTGCTTGGCCATACGTTGCGCGTTGGCAGGAATCTGACCCGCAGCCGGAGCGGGGGTCTGACCGGTTTGCGAGGAGCGCGATGCTGCCGATGATCCGGAGATAACTTGCGTTTGTCCGGAGTCGCTCGCTTGACCGTGAGCGAGAAATGGGGGCAACCAGAATGCAGGGAATAAGAAAGGCAATACTAGAAGAGTGGTACTCCGCAAGCGCAGCATGCAACACCCCAGGGCGCGAGATCCATTATATGCGATGGAGCGAAAGGGCGCAGGGTTGCTGCCAAATCACGTGCTACCAATTCAATCGTGGGGCGGCTCAGACGCTCTCCGGCCCACGCTTCCTGTGCTGTTGGCACTTGGTCATGATGGCGGAACGGAGGCGGGTGCGGAGGTCTTCGGGCAGTTCGTACAACTGGGAGTCGCGATAAATCTCGATGGTCTTCTTCGTGGTGTCACAAACTACATAGCAGTTGTGGCACCAGGAAAGATGATTCTCCAACTCGACTTTCGTAGTCTCGTCGAGGACGCCGTCCAAATAGTTGGTCAGCTCGTGCAAAAATTCAGAGCATTTCACTGTTTGCCATCTCCACTGCCGTTCTCACGTTTCTGGAAGTACCGTCCCAACCGGTCGCGAAGCTGCAGGCGCGCCCGCAACAACCGCGACTTTACCGCGGGTACGCTCAATTCCAGCGCCGCTGCGGTTTCCTCGGTCGAAAGTCCTTCCACATCTCTCAGCACAAACACGGTCCGGAAGCCTGGGGGAAGGCCCTGGATCGTCTTGCTCAAAATCTCACGCAACTCAGCCTGCGTGTACTGCTGCTCGGGATTGGGGCTCCAATCCGCAATCTCACGGGGAAGAGAATCATCTTCCGTCTTGATGTCTTCGTCGAGTGAGACCGTACGTTCCGGCTTCTTGCGGCGCAGCTTCATCAACGCTTCGTTGACGGCGATGCGCACCAGCCAGGTATAAAACTTCGACTGCTCCTGAAACTTCGCCAGGTTGCTGTACGCCTTCAGGAACGCTTCCTGCACCACATCTTCCGCATCCTCGCGGTTTTGCGTGATGTGTTGCGCGATCCGAAAGACATTGCGGTCATAGCGGCGGACCAACTCTTCAAAAGCCGAGTCGTCGCCCTTCTTGGCCGCCTGTACCAGGGTCAGCTCATCAGTAACAGGCCCTTCTAGTTTGTTTTGGATTGCTCCCATTGTCTCGACGATGCAGTATTTTGCTTACGATTCACAAACTGCGGAAAACGATGGTAATGAACATTCTACTTGGAAGGCGGGGATTTAGGCCAATCGGCAAGCCTAATGTGGGGACAACCTATGCCTCATGTGGGGACGGACGCATTCGTGAGCCTGCCCTGAGCGAAGCCGAAGGGTCCAGGCGGCCCAGGTGTATCGGGCCGCAGCGCAGCGCCCAAATGCGGATGTCCATAGCAGCGTCCTTTGACTCTTGATTCTGGTCTCGAATCGTGTGGGTCGGACACTCCTGTCCGACGCCTTCGACCTTGTTTTTGACGTTGGTTCGGATTGTCATCCTGAGGAAGCGGAGTCGCACGCGAAGCGGGCGACTCCCGACGAAGGACCTATGCAACTTGCTGGGAGTGGCCCGCCCTTGATTTTCTTGGCGTCTAGGCATGACCACGTATCCGATCACGGCAAAACGATAGCGAACGCGAATCGACTCGAGGGCGGTAAGTACCAGGTCGCGGCGCGCGGGACTACCAAATAGAGGCTTGCGTTTATAGCAGCTCCATGTGATGAAATGGAGGCTTCCCGTGCCGTAATGACGCCTCAGGCCCCAGGGCATGAAGAAACTCTACCCACAAACGCGAAGTGTGGCCGCCCGCCGAAGAAAGGGGAACGTTCCTTCTGCCCCGGTTTCCCTTACGCCTTCGCGGGCGACAGTTTGCTCTTAACGACTTCGAAAGAGGTCATAAGATCTCGAAGCTCCCTGTGTTCCGCCGCAAGCCTTTCGAGGAGCTTCTTCGCGCCCGGACCGCCAAGCTCAATGGCGTCGGCAACTCGGGCGTCATCGGCGCCCCCGGCACCGGTTCGGAGGAGCATCGCAGCGAGCAACTCGAGATTCCGCGCGCGCGATCGGGCCAACACTTCCGTCCACGGCAGAATCTTCATCCCCTCGTACTTCACCGTCATTTTGTTCGGCTTGCGCCCGATCAAATAGCCTGAGATCTTAGCGTCGGGGTAGTGCGTTTCAAACCATGTCATATAGTCTTCGAGCTGCTTCCGATTCTCGATCGTCAGATCTTCCTGCGGGTTCTTGAGCTCAACAATGAGGATTTGCTGATCCTCAGGGCTAGACAAGAATACAAAGTCGGGTTTGTTTCCCTCTGGGATGCCGGCTACCTTGGCACGTCGGCCGCTCGGCACTTGCCCGAGCGCCACCGCCTTTACGATCGCTGTCTTAAGCTGCTGGTTCGCCGTCAACACCGCTAGGTCCGGTTCAACGATCCAAGGGAATTTCTCAATAAGCCGCTGCAGGTCAACTTCGTCGCCGTGATGTACGTAATCGTGCAAGCGAGTGAGCGCAAAGGCTCGCTGTGCGAAGACAACCGCAAGGTTGAGCGATTCGGGGACGGAGTGTGCCGATAGCTTCTCAACTACCTGCGTAAACGCCTCAGGCGGCATGCCTCCGCCCTTTCCGACCGAGGACCACAAGTCGCGAACCAGTTTCCGCATGGGGGCCTGGACCCATGCTTCAGAGACGGCTTTGACAAGGCGTTTCTTTTGCTCGGCGTCCTTGCCGAACGAGGGCGTAATTGAAGAGACGAGCCGAACGATCTCCTCTTCCTCTGGTTCAGTGACTTTCGGCGCCTCACCTGTTCGGATGACCGTTTGAACAAGTTCGCGGTTTTCGTTCTCTTCCAGCGTGCTTCGCCATTCTTCGAACTTGGTAACCCAGCTGCTGACTTTTTTCTGGCCCCACTCGTATAACAGCTTCGTCTCAGGCAGTTCCCAATTGACGCTGGTGCGATCGGTCGAAATGACATCCTGCTCAAGCTCGTCGAGCCATTCCGCCTCAACGACGCCAAACATGTACCGAGTGAAGATCTCCTTGCCTTTGACGCCGAACGTGAACGGGCGGTCCTGTGCAATTTTTCCGTGTGTATAAACGCCAACGCCTGCTTGATCGGCCGGCCAATCAGCTTTTTTTACAAAACCGACCCAGCACTTTACTTCTCGGCCAGCGACTGGTTCCACAGACTGTCCCTTCTCCGGGATCCGGAAGTCGAAGTCTGGCAGCATGTTTTCCGCCGTCGCGGTCGTGCCGTTTACGCTAACCGTAAAGTCATGGCCAACGGCGATCGTAAAGCGGTGACCGAGAGAGTCGATCAACTGGTCATCGTTCAGGGCGCGGCCCAGAGAAAGATTTGTCATTAAGATTAGCGTGCCCGTGGTCTTGCGTTTTATGAATTGCCGCCACTTCTCGACCTGCCCAGCGGTCGGGTCTTTGTCGAGCGGGAGATCTTCCAGCTTGCCATCGCTCACGATAGCGACGGGTGGATACTCCCCGGAAGTGTGCTTTAGCAACTCGCCGAGGTTAAACCGGAGCCAATAGACCCTCGGCTGCTTGTTGGAGACTGCGCAGGTTAGCACGTCCATCTGGCGTGCAATACCGAAGGGAGCGAGTTTTCCGATGCCCTTTCTCCCCATCAAACGTCTCAGGCCAGCAGACTTCTGGTCCGCATTGGCGCGACGCGCCCCGCCGATTATCAAGTATGAAGACGCAAGGTCGGACCGCGTCATTCCATGGCCATCATCGTGGACAGCAACCCATCGGTTCGTCGCCGCCATCAACGTGTTCACTTCAACCCGGGTCGCATCTGCATCCCAAGAATTGGACACAACTTCCGCGATTACATTGGTCGGTTTGTTCTGGTAAAGCTTCAGCCCAAGATGCTCGACGACGTTGTGACTGAAGCGAAGTACCAGATTTTCCATAGTTGCCGCAGTCATCCTTCCTCCTTATATTCCGTCACGCCTTGCCGCTCGAAAGACGACGAGCGATTCGCCCGATGCAGCCGTCTGGCCTCATACGCAGCTCGCATTCCCAGATTGTGATCACGGACCAGCCCAACCGCCTTAGCAACCTAGTCGCCCGATTGTCGCGTACTCGGTTGCGAGCGATCTTTGCATGCCATGCAGTGCTGTTTGATTTTGGTCGAAGATTTCTGCCGCAGTCGTGTCCGTGCCAAAAGCATCCATGTACAAACAGGGCTGTTCGTTGTCGCGGCCAGCTGAAATCGGGGCTACCGGGAAGCGCGAGGTGTCTCCGCCAGCCAATCAATCGGGCGTCACGAAGTAGGCGCAACATTCGAAGCTCGGTCGTGGCATTTCCGCGGCTGCGGATTCGCGACATCAATTCCGAACGCGATAACCCGCCAAAAGTCGTCCGCTGTGCTTTATTTATTGAGTTTGACACGGTATTTCAAAATGGCAGCGCGTAGGTGCGCCGCGAGGCGCTCCGCAAATAACGGTGGAACGGCGTTCCCGATCATCCCGCAGGCGACATCGAGACTCTCAGTCTCGAAGCGAAACGACTTAGGGAATGTCTGAAGGGTCGCCGCTTCTCGAACTGAAATAGTTGTTCGACGTCGGTCCGGATGTCCAAAACGACCCTTCGCTGGTGTCGTGCAGCCGGCGGTAATGGTCGGCGAAGGGGAATCCCAACCCATCCTCATGTAGACATTGCGGAAGCCACCGTAGCCGTCTTGGTGGCACTCGGGCAACAGATGCTCAGGGAGCTCGATCCGCATGCCGCCTGGAACTGCGGCGTGAAGTCGGGCCCGCGTCTCAGGACGCAGGTCCCGCACTACATGCCAAGTGTTGCTGCGAGACCGGGCCACCGATAAACGCTTCGGGGCTTTTTCGCCGTTGATCGCATGGCGAACGGATCGCCACAGCTTTAGGCCAGTGTCGGAGTCTCTTGCGTGTGAAGCAGTAGGTAGGTCGACATCGAATCCGCGGCCTGCAAGAAGCACGAGCCTGCGACGGTACTGGGGGACGCCGTAGTCCGCCATCTGGACGTGCCACCATCCAACCCTGTAGCCCGAGTTCCTTAGGCGGCTCACGAACGCTGAGAGCAAGCGCCGACCACGATGCGCAAGACCGGGCACGTTCTCCATGAAAACGGCGCTGGGAAGCGTCTCTTCTATAATCCGTGACATTTCCTTAAGCAGTTGGTTCCGAGGGTCCCGGCGTTTGTTCTTTGCCGTAAGCGAGCAAAAGCCCTGGCAGGGTGCGCATCCCATTAACAGATCGATCTTCCCGGTTGGGGTATTTCTCAAGAGATCAATGCCGGTCACGTCGCGGATATCCTTCTCGAGGACTATCGAGCGCGGATGATTTCTCCTGTATGTTGGGGTTACGCCGGCGTCAATCTCAACCGCAACGGAGACATCGAATCCTGCACGTCGCGCGCCCAGGCTCAGCCCACCGGCTCCAGCAAAAAGTTCGACGGCTACTAGTTGGTGTTGGCGTGGCATTTAGTCAATGTTGTGACGCGCCCAGTATAACCGTTCGGTTCCACGATAGGGGAGTCGGCTCCCATCAAGCAGGCGAACGTGGGTGTCCCTAGTCGTCGCGCACGGGGAAATGCGGGGGGGAAATGCGGGGACAGGGTAATGCGGGGACCAGACGGGTCTGGCAGCATTCTGAAATAGGTGCACTCACACGCAGGCAAGTTCTCCACAGCCCCCTGTGACATCTGACCTTGCGCTCGTTTTCGATTTCTCCCATAATTGTCCCAGCAGTAGCAGCGCCATCTAGATGGAAAAACTCGGAGGAGTCGGGCGAGAAGTCGCCCGCAACTCCTTTCCTTTCTAGATTTTGACCTGTAAGTTCTTTGACATCTAGATTTTGCGGGCCAAACCGTGCCCAATCCCATCATTCTAAAGATTGGGAGGGGAGGGGGGGTACCCTGTAATCAAGTAGTAAACCCCACTCACCAGCCTAAAACTCCTCCTGCTGCAAATTTATTTTCACGTGGACCGATAGCCTGTTCCGCTGGACGGTCCTCACCACAAGAGAACCGGCGCGCGGTAAAAACGAAGAAGCACCCGTGCATGCATCCACATTCTTCCCGGCGCAAGCGCATAGGAACAATCCTCGGCACCTCAATCGAGCTTTGATCCCTCCGCAATTTGCGATACAGTCGAAGGCAAGACGCCGACGCAGTCGAACACGTCCTTGCGTACTCTGGGGCGTTCCTACAAGTGCCGTATAATCAGTACTTAGGGCTCAGTCCGGCTGCGTGTTACCGGACCGGTTACGATTCGCGGGGACGATGGTTCTCTCAGCATGTCAGCACAGCACGACAAACAGAACGAGATTCGGCAAAGCCTGGTTCGCCAAAACATCGAACAGGCTGTAGCAAAGGCTTTGAACGAGCAGTTGCCGCAACTGCAATCGCAGATTGTGCAGCAGGTGCTCGATGCGCTGCCAGCTCAATCAAGTGAAGCTCCCGCCGCATCCCAACGTGATTCCAGTGCGTTAGTGGAGGCCGTCTCCAGCATCCACGCGGGCTCAACTCAAAAAGAAATTTTGCGCGCGCTCCTCGACGCCGGCAGCGGATACTGCTCACGCATCGCCCTCTTCGTGGTAAAAGCGGGCGCCGCGTCAGGATGGCAATCCCGCGGCTTCGGCGATGACGAAGCGGTCAAGGATTTTGCCCTCGATCTCACGGCGGGCCCGGTGGCGCACACCTATCAGAATCGAGTTGCGACCCCGGGCAACATCACAGAAATGGGCGGAGCATTCGCGGACCACTTCGGCCGCCCGGCCAACGAGCAGATGCTGATATTGCCGCTCGCTCTCAAAGAGAAACTGGCAGCTCTGGTTTATGCTGACGGAGGCGACGCCGGCAATCTGGATCCGGCAGCTCTCGAATTGCTGGTGATCGCAACCAGCGCTTGGCTTGAAGTCACTTCGCTCCGCAAGCAGGTGCAAGCCAAAGACGATGGCGCTGCCATGGGCCGCATTGAAAGCGCACCCGCGCCCGTGCAGACTGTTTCGTCGTTTTCCGATCCCTTCGCGTCCCACGCGCCCAAGCACGTCCCCGCCAGCGTTCCGGCGGAACCCGAACCTGCGGCGGAGGTCGTGGAAGTGGCAGCCCACGCGAGCGCAGCAGCAGCTCCGGCTGCGGCAACTGATCCCTTGGCCGGTCTGTCGCCGGAAGATGCCGATGTCCATCGCAAGGCGCAACGCTTCGCCCGCCTGTTAGTAGATGAAATCAAGCTCTACAATCAAGCTAAAGTCGCGGAGGGACGACGCAACAAAGATTTGTACGACCGCCTCAAGGAAGATATCGACAAAAGCCGCGGCACTTTTCAGAAGCGCTACGGCAACACAGCAGCCGCCAGCGCGGATTATTTCAACCAGGAACTGCTGCGCAGTCTGGCCGAGGATGACGTTTCCATCATGGGTTCGAATTTTCACCGCTAAATTGAGCGGAAAGAAGTTGAGCGGCAGGGTCTCTGGCAGTAGCGTGTCTTCGCGAAAAGCAAACGTAGTGCGATCAGGTTCAATACGAATAAAGTGGTGGGTGCTGGCGGCCGCGGCTCTCTGCGGCTTCGGCATTCTGCTTCCAGAGGCAGAAGCATGGCCGCAATCTGCGCCCGGCTCCCTGCAAACTCAGCCCGCCACAGCTCCGCCAAAACCGGCCGCTCAAACTACACCCGACAGCGGTAAAACCAGCGACACAAGCAAGACTCCCGCCAAGAGGACTACCTCTGCCAGAAAGCCGGCAGCCAGCCCAGCCAAACATCAGCTCGTCAACCGCAAGCGTCGCACAGTCTCGCCGCGAGTCCAGCGCATGCGTCAGGCTTTCGTGGCGTCCACCAGCCTGCGACCCATGGCGCAGCAGCTTTTGCAGGATCGCTCCCAACCCGCCTACGCCGGAGTTGATGCCTTCGCACGGGCCCATGCCAAAGACGACGCCGGAGCCCTCGCCTGGCTGGTGCTGGGCTACGCCCACGTGCTCGATCGAGACTTCGCCAAGGCCATCGATCCCCTGAATCGCGCCAAGGCTCATGCCGGAGACCTGGGTGATTACGTCGCCTACTATCTCGGCAATTCCTACCTCCAGACCGGCCGCACTGCCGAAGCACTCGTAACTCTGGCCGATTTTGCCAAGACGCATCCGGATTCCCTGCTGGTGCGCGACGCACAAGTTCACGATGCCGACGCGCTGCTACTCGAAGGCCAGCCAGCCGAGGCTGTAACTTTGCTGGAACAAATTCGCACACCTGTGCGTTCGGATGTTGAGTTCGCTCTGGGACGCGCCTACGCCGCGTCAGGTCAGAACCCCAAGGCCGCTGAAACCCTGGCAAATATTTATTACACAATGCCCACCAGCGTCGAAGCCGATGCCGCCTATGCAGAGTTGAAAAAGCTGCCATCCGTCCCGCAGCCAACGGTTACCCAGCTCAAGACTCGCGCAGACGCTTTAATGGCCAAGCACCGCTATGCCGAGGCGGCGGACGAATATCGCAGCCTGGCCAACGCAGCCAGCCCCACTGATAAGCCGTCGATGCAACTTGCTTACGCCGATGCCCTGCACCGCAGCGGCAAGAACCGCGACGCCAAGTTAGTCCTGGCATTGCTTGGCAATGGGAGCGGCGAACCGAATGCGCACCGCCTGTACCTGCTGGGACAGGTCGCCTGGGCCGCGAATGACAACGATACTTTTTACCGGACGGTCAATGAGCTGCGCCAAGCCGACCCGGCAAGTCCATGGCTGGAGCAGGCGCTGCTCTCCGCGGCCAATCTGCATCTCGTTCATCACGAATACGATCAGGCGCTCGATGCCTTCCGCGAAGCCCAGCAGCGCTTCCCCACTGGCGCGCGTGCTTCGTACGTGCACTGGAAGGCCGCCTGGCTCACCTTGCGCCAGGGACGCAACGACGATGCCAAGAAGGCGTTCGAAGAACAGATTGCGCTGTATCCATCAGGCGCGGAAACTCCGGCAGCTTTATATTGGCGCGCCCGTCTGGCCGAGGAAGACAACCAGGCCGCGATGGCTCGGGCTTTTTACCAGAAGCTTTCGGATCGCTATCGCAATTACTATTACGCGGAGTTGGGACGGCAGAGGCTGAAGCACCTCCCCGCAACAAGCGATGCGGCGGGACAGTACCCTTTGCTCGACCGTGTGCCGCCACTCGACAACAGTGGCAAAGTAGCGGACTCGGAGCCGCCGACAGATGAGTTGCACGTGCAGAAAGCGCAGCTTCTTGGAAATGGCGGGCTTGTCGACTTTGCCGTGCGCGAATTGCAGGCCGCCGCCGCGACCGATGGCGGCAGCTGGGGACCGGCAGAAACCGCGCAGCTCTACGATGAAACCGGGCACTACGACCAGGCTATCGAGGTGATGAAGCGTTCCGCGCCAAATTACTTCGCCCTCGACATTCCTGATCTGCCACGCAAATACTGGGAAGCGCTCTTCCCCAAAGCTTTTTGGACGGACTTAAAGCGCTCTGCCGCCGCCAATGGTCTGGATCCCTATCTCGTCGCGTCACTAATCCGACAGGAGTCGGAGTTCAATCCCAACGCAGTTTCGCGGGCCAATGCCGTCGGACTGATGCAGTTGCTGCCGAAAACCGGCAAGCTCGTGGCTAAGGAAGTAAAGTTGAAGCGCTACACGGCCAGCCAGTTGTATACGCCCGCGGTGAACCTCCAATTGGGCACGCGCTATTTCCGCAGCATGGTGGACAAGTTCGGCGGATTCGAATATGCCCTCGCCGCCTACAACGCCGGCTCGGACCGCGTCGAGGAGTGGTTAGGCCAGGGCAAGTATCGCGATCCGCAGGAGTTCGTCGAATCAATTCCCTTCACCGAAACGCGCGAGTACGTGCAGGCCATCCTGCGCAACGCCAGCGTGTATAAACAGCTTTACGGAACACCGTAAACCCTGCTCCGCGCTCACTTCACACTACTTTGTTAGCCGCCTCTCTCGCCAGCAGCCTCCGCGCCTGAGCGTCCCCACTGGCGGCTTCCTTCGCCGTCTGCACCGGATTCTCGATAGCTTCCTTTAATGCCAGTGCGGCGGCACTGATCTGCACCGAGTCGGTGTGAGCTGGCTGCGGCTTCGATAGAGCGGGTTGCTGGGGCGCTGCTTTAGTTTGAGTCACAGCTTGAGCATGGGTTGCGCTGCTTACTGAGTTGATCATGTGGAGCCTCCATTTTGTCCTATCGGTCCAAATAGTGCAGAACTTTAGCCGGACGGCGGGTGAGAGTTGCGCACCACAAATGGGCGAGGCCCCGAGTACTCCACGAAACAGCGTAGGGAGAGAACGCCAGGGAACCTAAAAGCTAGCCATTCTTGTTCGGGTCTCTTCATATTGTCTGGTTCCCCTTTGCATTTCCCGATCTAGAGACTAGACTTCCTGCGTGAATTGTGCGCCCATCCTAGCGTTGCTGCTGTTTCTTGCCTGGGCGCCGATCCACGCCCACCAGCCCGTCAATGGTCAATCCGATCCGCCGAGGTTCGACAAGGGCACCATCGAAAACGGAACTTACACGAATGAGTGTCTCGGCTTTTCAATCGCTATACCCGCGGGCTGGGAAGTAAGTACTCACAGCGGTGGCGCGGGTGCAGACGGGAGCGCTGTCCATATTTCAGATAGAGGGCTTGGTCTGCTCCTGCTGCGGAAGCACACGGAGCACCCTTTCGGAAATCGGATCGTGATTACCGCTATTGACGCCGGCGACTCCCGCATGACAGCTAAAGATGCGGCGGCCAACTCAGTTCGGGTACAAGTCAGCGACGATCCCCAAAACCGGCAACTGGTTCGGGATGCATTTCCTGTTGACTACGCGGGGAAGACATTCTTTAGGTCGGACTACAAACAAACATTACGCAGCGGCGATACGTTATATCTGGCCTTCGTCTTGACGAGGTTCCGCGGATACTTCGTCGGCGAGACCCTCATGACTGGATCGCCAGAGGAACTGGATCATTCTGCCGACTCTTTGCAGCGGATTTCGTTCCACGAGGACCAGTCGAACCCCAAGTGTGTGATGGGTAAAGAAAACAGCCCGATGTTAGGGGGCATCATTGGCGGAGTAATCAGCTCTACGCCTGTTTCGCCGCAGTCCGACTCAGGGCGCCCGATGCGCGTCCGCGTGTCGCAGGGAATCTCTCAGGGCTTATTGGTCAAGAAAGTCGATCCACGATATCCCGAGGCTGCGCGCCGCGACCGCATTCAGGGCATGGTAGTACTCCAAGCAGTTATCGACACAAACGGCGATGTCCAAAATCTCACTCTCGTTTCCGGACATCCGGCGCTCGTACCATCCGCTGTCGACGCGGCCAAACAGTGGAAATACAAACCGTATCGATTGAACGGACAGCCCATGGAAGTTGAAACGCAGATCACGGTGTCGTTTCAATTGCAAGAGAACTGATTTTTCGCAAGTAGCGGACTATCCCAGCAAGGGTCAAAGTTTAGGCAAAGAGCCTTCGTGCCCGCCCGACTTGTGAAACAGAATCTCCAGCACCAGCAATCCCGCCCCAATCACAATCGCGCTGTCCGCCAGATTGAAGACCGGCCACTGATATCGCTTGTAGTAGAACAGCAGGAAGTCGACGACGCGCCCGCGCGCCAGGCGATCCCACAAATTCCCCAAAGCTCCGCCCATGATCAGCGACAGGCCAATGCCAGTGGCCAGGTGAGCGTGGTGGTTTTTCCAAAGCAAGACCGAGACGACCACCAGCGCAATCCCGGAAAACGCGATCAGCAAGGCAGTTTTCCAAGGCGCGGGCGAATCGGCGAATAAGCTGAAAGCCGCTCCCGTGTTCTCGGTATGGGTGAGGCGAAAAAAGCCGGGAATGATCTGGATATGAGAATAAAGCGCGATACGCTGCGCCACGATGTGCTTGGTCCAGCGATCAAGCAAAACTACGACGAGAGCAATCGCAACGTAGATGGCGCGAGCGGAGTTCTTGGTCATCCGAGATTTATGCCCGCAAGTCTGGGCCTCGAAACATCTTAAACTGCCCGGGCGCTCTCTTGCCTGAGGTGTCCGATTTCTCGCGAAACGAGTTCTCCGACGCCCTCCGCCGCAGCAAGGTCGGAGACGTCGTGGAGGTAAAAGTCTTGCGAAACGGTCACCGCGTCGGTCAAACTGGAGCAGCGGAAATAGGCACACCATTCCTAGTCCCCCGCGATTCAAGTTGACTGCCGGTCACCCTGAGGTATAAGCTGCGCGCGAAATGGCGGACTCCAATGGCAGCGTGAGCAGTTGGCCCGGCTTTGTCGACCAACTCAACAAGACCTTCATGCTGGTGCGGGACGCTTTTGGCTATGCGCTTCCGGGAGCTGCCTTTCTCGCGGTCGGAATCGTTTCTCACAGCTTTTCCCTCTGCGAAGTCTATTGTCTGCTTTTGCCTTACCACATGCCGCCGTGGATGGCCTTTCTTGCCGTCGTCGCTGTGTCTTACGCCGTGGGCGGAGTTATGGCGGCCGCGGCCTACATGCCCTTCATGCTGGCGAAGACCGCCGTCTGGTGGCTCTATCGGCGTCCGCCTGAGACCATTAGCAGCCCTCCTACACCTGCCGAGATTAGGCGGGCAACGCGAACCGCGTGGCTAGTCAAGCATCCCACTGAAGTAACAAAGGAGATTCTCGATATCCGCATCAATTATCCCAAGCTTATTGACACGCTGGACCGCCGCGAGACGCTGTGCCTGCTGGCGGCATCAATGAGTAGCGCTCTGCTATATGGATGGCTGGTTTTTTATTACCTGAAATTGCATTTCGGCACGATCATTCTGTGCGGCGGAGTGGTTACCTACATTCAGTTCCTGACCGGGCTACCCCACTTGAGGCGTGTCGCAGAGGCCACGCGCCAGGTGGAGCTTGAAGACCCGCCAAAGAAGGACCCCGATTTCAGGCAGTTATTGGCAGATCTCATTACGGCAGGAACGGCCGCACTGAGGAAGATAGCCCCCTAGCGTCAGCTTCTCTCCCATTTATCTGATTTCCCAGTACTTTTCCTTTGTCCCACTCCCTTAAGTACGTTTATTCTGGTGCGGCTTGTCATCCCGCCTTTGCCAGAATGCAACGGGGGGACACTCATATCTTTAGCAATATGTTTGTGAAATGCGCCCATGAGACTTCTGAAACGCTGGAAAGGCCGGACCCTGCTGTTCCTGGCGGTAGTGGGACCGGGGGTCATCACCGCCAACGTCGACAACGACGCCGGCGGCATCCTCACCTATTCGCAGGCGGGGGCGCAGTACGGACTTCTTCTGTTATGGACCATGATCCCGATCACGCTGGCGCTGATCGTGGTGCAAGAAATGAGCGCCCGCATGGGCGCCGTTACCGGCAAGGGCCTGAGCGACCTGATCCGCGAAGAGTTCGGCCTGCGCATTACGTTTCTGATGATGTTGGGCATTCTGATCACCAACTTCGGCAACGTCGTGACGGAGTTCATCGGCATCGCTACCAGCCTGGAACTGTTCGGGCTCCCGCGGCTCTACACTGTGCCGGTTTGCGGTGTGATCGTCTGGCTGATCGTAGTGAAGGGTCAGTACAAGAGCGTGGAGAAGGTGTTTCTGGCAGCATCGTTCTTTTATGTCACCTATATCTTTGCGGGTGCGCTCGCACATCCGGTATGGAAAGATGCGGCATTCGCCACGATCAAGCCGCCTGCCCTGCATGCGTTTCGTGAACAAGCCTATCTGTTTATGGTGATTGGAGTGGTGGGGACGACGATCGCGCCCTGGATGCAGTTCTACCTTCAGTCCTCGATCGTGGAGAAAGGCGTAACCGTCCGGGGGATCAAGGCTTCACGCTGGGATGTGATTGCGGGTTGCATTTTCACAGACGTGGTCGCCTGGTTCATCATCGTAGCCTGCGCCGCAACCTTATTCGTACACGGCTATCGCGACATCAAGTACGCTGCGGATGCTGCACAGGCTCTGAAACCGCTGGCGGGGCAATATGCTTACATCTTGTTTGCCGTGGGGCTGTTTAACGCTTCACTGTTCGCCGCGTCAATTCTGCCGCTTTCCACCGCTTACACAGTCTGCGAAGGACTGGGCTTTGAATCCGGCGTGGACAAGAAGTTCAGCGAGGCTCCGTTCTTCTACTGGCTGTACACGCTGCTGATTGTGGCCGGCGGTGCAGTCCTTCTTATTCCCCGCCTGCCGCTGGTCAAGATCGCAGTCCTCTCGCAGGTGGTGAATGGTGTCGTGCTGCCCTTCGTGCTGATCTTCATGCTGTTGCTGATCAACAAGAAAGAACTCATGGGAAAGTACGTGAACACGCGCTTGTTTAATACCGTGGCCTGGGTGACGACGGTCGTTATGATTGGGTTGACGATCGCGTGGTTCTGGACGCTAAAGGGCGGCGGCTAGAACGAACTAAAGCTCATATAAGTCTTCCCGCCACCAAGTCCTTCACTAGCGACGCGTCCGCTTCCAAAAAATCATACGAGGCCAAGTCCTTGGGAACCGACCACTGCAAATCCCGAAAGATGCGGTTCTCGATTTCGCCGCGGTATTCGCGGACGATGAAGAACCGCAACTCAACCATGACGCCATTCGGATACTTGTGCTGGACGCGGGCGATCTCGTCCCCGATGGTCGCGTCGATTCCTAATTCTTCGTCAAGTTCCCGGCGCAAAGCATCCCGTGGCTGTTCGCCTTCTTCAATTTTTCCGCCGGGAAACTCCCACTTAAGCGGCATGGTCTGATGTCGCGTGCGCTGGCACACCAGCAGCTTGCCATCCTTTTCGATCACGGCCGCGACGACCCGTTTCATAAAGTGGCAGCAGTGGTGGCGTGCAGGGCGCTGGCGACCGGATCCACACAGCCTGTAAAAGTAAACGCGAACGCTGCGACTCCCGGCGAACACAAGAGCTCAAGCTTGTGCTCACCGAATTCATGGTTGTCCACCAGAGCATACATGCGAGCGGAATCCACCATGACATAGCTTTCCTCGCCGGCTCCGGACCCGCGGAAGCGGCTATCTTTCGCTCCCTGGTTGCGTGCGATTGGCTTGCCGTCCTGCACCAGCCGAACTTCGGCCGGCACGCCCCGAGGTGAGGCCATTACCAGATTCACCGCCGAGGCTTCGTATTTCAACGTCAATGAGTGTGGACCGTCTCCCGCCGCTTCGAAATACTCGGCGGTCGAAGCCCAGCTCCCATTTGCATAGAAGAAATTCTCTTCCGCCTTCCCGGCAAATTCATAGTCGGCAATCTGGTCCTCCTTGAATCCGCCTTCATTACCGACCCGCCCTCGCTGATGCCCCAGGTAGAGTTCGCCCGAAGGCCGGTAACACACCGCTCCAGGATGATCTTCTTGGCGCAACGGTTCCATGATTTCAGGAAGCTCCAGCTTCGGATCGATTTCGTGGATCAGTTCCTGAATGGCCTGCTCACACTCGTCATAGCCACCTTCCCCAAAGTGCCCGTAGCGCAGGTAGCCGTCCTTGTCGAGAAGATACTTCGTGGGCCAGTAGCGATTGGCAAACGACTTCCAAATTTCGCGATTGCTGTCCACCACAATCGGATAGGCCAAGCCAAACTCGCGAATGCCCCGCTCCACATTGGATTCATACTGCGCGAAGGTGAATTCCGGCGTGTGAACTCCAATCACAGTCAAGCCTTTGTCCTGGTAGCGCTCGTGCCAGGCCTGCACGTAAGGCAGCGTGCGAATGCAGTTGACGCAGGTGTAGTCCCAGAAATCCACGAGCACGACACGTCCTCGCAACTGGCGGAAGCTGAGCGGCGTGGAATTGAGCCACAAACGACCGATCTCGGGCGCCCGCACCGTGCCCTTTTCGACTCTCACGATGTCTCCAGCTTTTTCCCCACGGCTTCGGCACAATATTGAACGAGTGCCTGGTCCTCGACGCCGAACGCGGCGGGAAAATGGCTATCGATATCGAGTTCTCCGGAGACTTGCTGCTTCACGAAAATCGGCACGACGATTTCCGATTTGGTCTCCAGCGAACAGGCAAGATAGCGAGGATCTTTGCTTACATCGTCGACCACGATCGTCTTCCCACTGGATGCTGCCGCTCCGCAAATGCCCTGATTGAGCGGAATCCGCGTGTGCGGAGTCATGGCTCCGACAAAAGCTTCCAGCACCAGCACCGGCGGCTTGGCGCCGGGCTCTAACATGTAGAAGCCAACCCAGTTGTACTTCAGCATGCGCTCGTGCAAAAGCCTGCAAACACCTTGCATCAATTCCTTGGCCGTCGGCGCTGCCTGGGCAAGCACCGTGATCTCGTTGCGAACCTCTTCGATTCTCGTGGTGACGGGCATGACAGAATCTTAACTCAGAGTGGCAGATTCACGGCTGTGGAAGAGAAGCAGAGGTAATCTGCCGGATTCCCTCCGTTTCATCAAACAGTTCGGGATGGATCGCAAAAGCTAGCGCATGGAGACCCTTGAGAAGTGTAGGAGCGGGCGTATTGAGGTGCTCGTCGCGGATGCAATAGACCCGAGATGCGAAAGCCGCGCGCGTTCCCTGCCAATGGCGGTCGACGACGATCTTCTCCAGCGGCACCCGGTCACCCGCTCCGCACCAGGCGGCGACCAAGACATCGGGATCCATCCGGGCCACTTCTTCGGGGGAAATCTGACGGCCCGGCGCGCCCAGGAACTCGCCACCGGCCGCCTCGACCAACTCCGCAACCCAGGCTTGTGATGCGATCAGCGGCTTGCCCCATTCTTCGCAGAAGACTCTGGGGCGAGGCGATCCCGCGGTGCGAGCGCGCATTTGTTCGATCCGCTGTTGCATGGTGGAGATAACTTCTTCGCCGCGAGCGCCCGCCCCCACGGTGCCAGCGATGAGGGCGATATCGGTATAGATATCAGCGAGGGTCTTCGGGGCCAGTCCGAGAAAACGTACGCCGGATTTGAGTATTTCAACGACCGCTTTCTCCTGGTAAGGCACGGCAGCGATTACGAGGTCGGGCCGGGCCGCCATGATCTGTTCGGCGTTGGCAGTCCAAGAGTCAGCGAGGATAATTCGTGGCTTGGACCTGACTTCGGGAACCACATCGGCACAATGTTTCGTGCAAGCGATCACGCGATCGAGTTCTCCGATGGCGGCGAGGACAACCGTCGCGCTGGGTTGCAGGCTGGCAATGCGTCGCGGAGTGTGGGAGGAAGGCATGAAAATTCAAACTAGGGCTGCACATGCCTCAGAGCTTGCGAGAGCGCGTCCAAGACCAATTGTGCAGCGTGAGTTGACGCCTGGGGAAGGCCACCGACGGCAGTACCAACCTCCTCGCGCCGCAAGTTAAGAGCTTCGTGTGGAGTCTTCCCCGCCACTAATTCCGTCAATGCCGAGCCGCAGGCAATCGCCGCCACACAACCTTTGGCCTTGAACCGGACTTGAGTAATTCTGCCAGCGTCAAATTTTAGGGATAAGCGCAACACATCCCCGCAGACCGGGTTCTCAATTTCTGCCGTAGCGTCAGCGTCGGAGATTTCCCCAACGTTACGCGGATTCTGAAAATGATCGAGTAGCTGCGCGGAATACATGAAGCCCTCATTCTAGATCACAACAGAACGCCGCAATCTCAGCGTCGGGCACTAGTGCCCTCGGGGAAATAAATCCGCCAGCCGCGTTCCCGGGCAGTCGATTCAAGATCAGGATTCGGATTCACCGCAAAAGCATGTTTGGCCATGGCCAGCATTTCCGCGTCCCACAGCGAATTACCAAAGGCGGCCTCGATCTCCTTCTTCACGACCTCGCGCAGCGCCGCTGGTTTGCCCGAGCCGGAGGGCACGCGGATCAGCCGATCTGTGACGATACCGGCATCGACTTCCACTTTGGCCGCAAGAATGCGGCTCTCGGGTATGCCGAAATGCTTCATTCCAGCGCGGATCACCCATTCGTTCGATGAAGAGACCGCCCACACTTCGCAGCCGTCTTCCTGCAAGCGCCGGATCAGTTCCCGCATCTCGGGAAATATCTGCGCGACGAAGAATTGGTCGAAAAAACGCACCGCGGCGTCCAACATCTTCAACTCCGAAATGCCCTGGTGCATGGTCACCATTTCGCCGCACATCGTGGTTTCATCGACCCCACCGCGCTTGTAGGTGGCGTACCGCTCTCGCATGGAAGCAACCGGCACGTCCGGAACAATACTGCCCTCTCTCAGTTCCCAATCGAAGAAGCGTTCTCCGGCGTCGCCCGCCCACAGCGTGCCGTCGCAGTCGAATGCCGCGACGCGCAGATCAAGGCGCAGGATCGAGTCGAGAAATTCGTCGGTCACTGGAAGGAATGCTTCAGCATCGGCGGCGTTCATCTATCGACGATAACGTGCTTCGGGGGAATCGCGCAATGGCGCGATCGGTCAGGAGGAACGTGCCAGTAGACCCGCGTAGTCCTCGGGCGTATTGATGTTCTGGGCAACCAGAGGGTCATCAACTGGGACGTATTGAATGTGCTCCTGATGTTGGTGTTCGATGTCGCGGGCGATCAATGTGGCCGGAACGCGGAGAAATGCTTCTATCATTTCGCGGCTTATGAGATAGGGATGCCCATGCTTTCCCGAAAATTCTGGCACAACTGCCCAGATGCTCTGATCGGCAGCCTCGAAAGTATCCCGTAGTTTTTGTAAGGTCGTGGGTGTGGCCGGTGGCCGATCGACCAACGTGACCATCGCCGCATCCCGGCCATGATTGAGAACTTCATGCAAACCGACCTGAAGCGAACTGAACTGGCCGCGACTGGGATCCGGATTTACCATCAGAGACGCCCCGTGCGCATAAATAATCGGCGCGAGCGCTGCTTCATTTTTTCCCACCACCACTAGGACAAACTCAGTGGCAGGCGAAAGCGATCGAATTGCCGCCGAGAGGAACGTTTCATTCGAAAGCGCCGCCCCACTCGCGGGCGGCGGCCACGGCAGCAACGCTTTGTCCCGGCCCATGCGCGAGGAGTCTCCGGCGGCGAGGATCAGGCCGGCGAAGCTGGAGGCACGGGTCATGTAGCGAAGATAGCAGGGAATGGTGGGGAATGGCTGATTTTTGGTTGTTGGTTGAAGGCAGCCCGGAATCAGCCATCAGCAATTCACTCGTGTTCATTGAGTGTGGCGTCAGGCGACTCGTGCGCTTCCGGTTGAGTGTTCTGCGACCGGAACCAACTCATGTGCGGCAGTCCGGCCTTGGCGTGCCGCCGAATCGCAATCAACTCTGCCGTGATCGCAACCGCTATTTCTTCAGGCGTGATGGCGCCGATGTCGAGGCCGATGGGAGCATGCACGCTTTCGAACAGGTGCGCGGGCACGCCTTCCCGCTGAAGGGTCTTGAAAATCTCGATCACCTTACGCCTGGAGCCGATCATGCCGACGTAGCGGGCGCGGGTCTGCACCGCCCAGCGCAGGATTCGCATGTCGTCGCGATGGCCGCGCGTAACGATGACGATGTAAGAAGCCTCGTTGGGATCGAGTTTCTGGATGGCCTCGTCGAAATCGAGAGCATGCACTTCGCGAGCGTCTGGGAAACGTTCTTTCGTGGCGTAGGAGGTGCGGTCGTCGGTGACGATCAAGTCAAAACCAGCGTTATTCGCAACTTTGCAAAGGTTTACTGCGACGTGACCTGCACCGAAAACATAGAGTAACGCTGGAGGTAATATGGGCTCAACAAAAACCTCGAGCGTGCCGCCGCACACCAGGCCAGTATCGTACTTCGGATCCTGATTCAGGTCGAAGGTGAGGGTGCGGGGCTTCTCCGATTCCATGACTTCTCGCGCCGCCTGCCACACATCGGCCTCGACGCACCCGCCGCCGATCGTGCCCACGATTGAGCCGTCATCGCGTACCAACATCTTCGCAGTCTTAAATGAAGGGATGGAGCCGCGCACGTTGACGATAGTCGCCACGGCGCCACGGCGTCCTTCGCGGCGGAACTGGACGATTTGCTCGTAGATGTCCATGAGGCCTGCTTGCAGTCTTGATTATCAGTCGGTTAACAGTGGGAGTCAAACTCGAGCTATTTGTGTTAGCTTCAGCATTTTGGGAGAGCGCTTTTATGAAAGCTGTCCGCATTCATCAATTCGGTGGCCCGGAAGTCTTGACTTACGAAGATGTCCCCGATCCACAGCCGCGCAAGGATCAAGTGCTGGTGCGGGTGCGGGCGTGCTCGCTGAACCATCTGGATGTGTGGGTGCGCAAAGGACTGCCCGGAGTAAAGCTGCCCCACATTCTCGGCAGCGACGTTGCAGGCGAAGTGGTCGAGGTCGGCGAGTATGTTGGCGGATTCAAAGCCGGGCAGCGGGTCCTGCTCGCTCCAATGCATTACTGCGGGCGTTGCGAGAAATGCGTTGCGGGCATCCAGAACCAATGTCGGGAATTTACGGTGTTGGGGAATGGCGTGGACGGAGGAAATTGCGAATTGATCGCGGCGCCGGCCGCGAACGTGATTCCCATTCCCGACTTGCTCGATTTCAATCAGGCAGCCAGCGTGCCACTGGTGTTCCTCACGGCATGGCACATGCTGGTTGGACGAGCCGGCATTCGTCCGGGGCAGACGGTGCTGGTGCTCGGGGCCAGTTCCGGCGTAGGCATTGCAGCGATTCAGATTGCCAAGTTCTTCCACTCCCGCGTGATCACCACTGCGGGCGACGAAACCAAGCTGACCAAGGGCCGCGAACTGGGTGCGGACTATGGCATCAACCACTACCAGCAGAAGATTTCCGAGGAAGTCCGAAAGATTACGAATAAAGAAGGCGTCGACATCGTGGTCGAGCATGTGGGCGCGGCTACATGGGATGAGAGTGTGAAGTCTCTCAAAGCAGGTGGCACGCTGGTGACTTGCGGCGCCACGACGGGGCCGAATGTAGGAATCGATCTGCGGCATTTATTTGCACGGCAGTTGACGCTGCTGGGCTCTTACATGGGGACTATGGGCGAGTTGCACGAAGTGTTAAAGCACGTGTTTGCCGGACGCTTGAAGCCGGTAGTGGACCGTCTATTCCCGCTCAGTGAATTACGCACTGCGCATGAGTATTTCGAGAAGAGCCAGATGTTTGGGAAGATTGTGGTGAATCCGTAGGAATCCTTTCACCGCCGTACCGTGTGTGCCTCTATGTCCTCCGTGGTTTAGAATACTTGCATGGCTCCCGAGTTGAATTTCGGACCCTACATCGACAATGAGAACGGTAAGAGGGTCGTCAAGGATCTAACCTTCGGCAATCCCACGCCGGAGGGGGTGGTCCTTTCCACGCTGGATTCGGCTGTGAACTGGATGCGCAAAGGCTCCATCTGGCCTATGACGTTTGGGCTGGCCTGCTGCGCGATTGAGATGATGTCGATGGGAGCGTCGCGCTTCGATATTGCACGCTTTGGCGCGGAAGTATTTCGCCCATCACCGCGGCAGAGCGATCTCATGATCATTGCCGGGCGCGTCTCGAACAAGATGGCGCCGGTCATCCGCCAGTTGTGGGAGCAGATGCCGGAACCGAAGTGGGTGATTTCCATGGGCGCGTGTGCCACCTCCGGCGGCGTGTTCCAAAACTATGCGCTGGTGCAGAGCGTCAACCAGGTGATCCCCGTCGACGTTTATGTCCCTGGATGCCCGCCACGTCCCGAGCAACTTATCTACGCCATCACGCTTCTTCAAGAGAAGATCCAGAATGAGCGCGGGACCATTCGGAGGGCTTTGAACCTCTCCTAGCGCGTCAGGAGGCGATCGATGGACAGAACTCGCGGCCTGTTATTCCTTCTCCTTTTTGCACTTTCGCCCCTCTCACTGTGGTCTCAAGATCTGCCGGTTCGCCCCAAGCCGGGTGCCACGGTTTGCGTCGCCACCGTCTCCAACTCGAGTGCTCGTAGTGCACTTCTCGACCGCTTGACCGAGCGCCTGGCGAAGGATCTGAGAGATGGCAAAATCAAAGCCCTAGCCATGGATTCCAGCACCACTTCGGAACCCAAACTTCATCCCACTCGCGAAAATGGTGAAGAGGCAAAGAGCAGGGACTGTGATTACATGTTGCTGACCCAAATTGTGGATCCGAAGACACATCCGTTCGATCCGCAGAGTCCCCAGATTTCCATCGGCGGAAGGGTTCCAAGCGTAGACGCGAGCGATCCTATGGGCGGCTCGTCGGGGCCGGTTCACAGAGATAACCTGCAAATCAGCTTCGCCCTTTTTCCGATGGACCGGATCAAACCTGTACTCGATACCGTGATCTTGGCACAGCCATCTGGAAACGCGTCCGACAGCCTATTGTCCGCCATGGATCGCGAGTCCAACCGCGTCGCGAGCGAAATGAAGAAAAAATAGAAAGAGGTCTTTCCGCACCTGCTGGAGCTCTTCGCTGTGTGTCCCCTGCATTTTGTGCGTTCCTTGCATTTTCATTCAAGCTCGTCTGTGCAAACTGTTGCTCATCTGCTCATAACTGGCCCCGATAGAATCACTTGCCGGGAGAACCCGGATGTCGTATGTCACCGCGAAGAAACGAAACCATTCTCTGCTCAGATGAATCTAAGGTGTTGAGTGTATTTGCAGGAGCAGTACAGGAGGGGGCCCGCACACTCAGACCCAGCCCAGGGAAAACCGACCCGGGTGTGGAAGGTGCTCCAAATGTTTGCAAAAATGATTGACGTGTTTTTCAGTTGGATGACAAAACTGATTGACGTGACTTTCGGCTGCCGGCACTCCCGGTACAGCTTCCCAGTGACCATTCGCGGAAAGGCGCGCCGCCCGCAGGCGGGCGCATTGACCGGCACCTACGTAGCTTGCCTGGATTGCGGAAGAGAATTTCCCTACGACTGGCAGGAGATGAGAGTCATCACCTCATCGTCGGAACGCCGCGAGTACGTGGCCTCACTCGCTACGAAGCAGGCCGCCTAAGCGCAGGCGCGTCACAGCGACGTGCTTGACTAGCGAGCGGGCACGGCCGCCGCGGTCCGCTTCCCTATTAGTACAAACTCTCGCTCCCCATGCCCTGTGTAGATCTGCCGCGGCCGCGCGATCTTCTGTTCCGGGTCGTTGACCAACTCCTGCCACTGGGCCAGCCACCCCACCGTGCGTGCGATGGCAAACAACACCGTGAACATCTCCGGCGGGAAGCCCATGGCCTGGTACATGATCCCGGAATAGAAGTCGACGTTAGGATAAAGTTTGCGCTTCACGAAATAGTCGTCTTCGAGAGCGATGCGCTCCAACTCCAGCGCGATATCCAGCTTCGGATTGCGTCCTGTAACCTCAAAAACCTGCTCCGACGACCATTTGATGATCTTCGCCCGCGGATCATAGTTCTTGTAAATGCGGTGACCGAATCCCATCAGCTTGACTTGCCCGTCCTTCACCCTTTTGATGAAAGCTGCCACGTGGTCTTTGGAGCCAATCTCATCCAACATCTTCAGGACTTCTTCATTGGCTCCGCCGTGCAGCGGCCCCGCCAGCGCCGAAGCCGCTGAAGCCGTCGACAAATAAGGGTCAGTTTGAGCGCTGCCCACGGAGCGCATGGCGTTGGTGCCGCAGTTCTGCTCGTGATCCGCGTGCAGAATAAACAGGATGTCGAGCGCTCTCGAAAGTACCGGATTCGCCACGTACTTCGGCTCCACCATCTTCCACAACATGTTCATGAAATTCTCGGTATAGCTCAAATCATTGTCCGGATACACGTACGGAAATCCCACGTTGTGCCGGTACGACAGAGCAGCAATTGAAGGAACCTTCCCGATCAGACGAACGATCTGATGCATGCGGTTCTTGGGGTCGTGAATTTCCCGGGCCTCCGGATAAACGCTCGACAGCGCGGCCACCGTGCTGACAAACATGCCCATGGGATGAGAATCGTAGCGAAATCCCTCCATAAACTTCTTTGTGGTTTCGTGCAGCATGGTATGGTGCGTGATGTCGTGCACCCAGTTCTTGAGTTCGGCCTCGGCGGGCAATTCTCCAAACAAAAGCAGGTAAGCGACTTCCAGGAAGGTGCAGCGCTCGGCCAGCACTTCGATGGGATATCCGCGATAGCGCAGAATGCCACGGTCGCCATCGATAAAAGTGATGCTGCTGCGGCACGATGCCGTATTCATGAATGCCGGATCGTATGTCATCAGGCCAAAGTCTTCCGGACCCGTCTTCATCTGCCGCAGGGCCATCGCCCGGATCGTGCCATCTTCGATGGGGACGATATAGCTTTGACCGGTGCGATTGTCGGTGATGGTGAGTGTGTTCTCTGGCATGGAAGACTCTCCTCCCCTTACGATGTAAGCCTAGCCTACCCTGGCTCGGTTCGACAAACCGCCGCCGCGACCGTGGTCACCGAGTCTTATGACGGCTTAATCATTTGATGGCGGAGCCTTCCCTACGCTTTCGCCAAACAAAACCGGCGGCTGCGGGCCGCCGGTTCGTTGTCTATTGAGTCGCTCCACCTTAATTCGACGAATCATCCCGCCGCTTCAAGGTCGGACGATCATCATCCTTGCTGTCGCCCGTCTTGTCATCGCTGCTCGTCGAAGTCCGCCGCAAGCTGGGCTTGTTGGCGTCTTTTTGATCGAGCACCTTGTGGCGATTTTCGATCGATGCCAGCCGAGCCTTTACTTCGTCGAATTCCGAAGTGGTCACAACGTATTGTGCCTTCGAAGGCAGTATCTTTCGAATTTCCGCTTGCGACCTTTCAATGCGATCCGCATTCTGCGGGTGCGTTTCAAAGGCCTTGGAAAGCGTCCCTGGCTTCTTCTTCTCCAACGCCTGAATCTTCTCAAAGAAAGAAACAAACGCCGACGGGTCATATCCTGCGCGATACATGTACTCCACACCCAGATAGTCAGCCTCGGCCTCAAAGCCGCGGGAGAACTTCAGGATGCCAAACATCCCCGCCAGCCCGGAGGCTTCGTACCCAGCGTAGCCGATGCCGCCTCCCATGAAAATGAACGGGATGGATGCCATTTGCATCAACGTAGCGCGAGTTTGACCGCGGGCCGCATGACACGCCGACACGTGCGCAATCTCATGCGCCATAACGCCGGCCATCTCGGCCTCCTCATCCGCCGCCAGGATTAAACCTGAGTTCACGTAGAAAAATCCGCCCGGCAGTGCCATGGCATTGATCACGTCAGAATCGATCACTTTGATGGTGAATGGGACCTGTGCGTCGGAGTTGCGCACCAGATTCTGCCCGACCCGGTTCACATACTCCGTGACCACCGGATCATTCACCAGTTTGACCTGCGACTCGACCTGCTGGGCGAAGCGCCGTCCCATAGCCACCTGGCCTTCCACGCTGTACCAGTTGCCGACGCCACGTCCGCAGCCCACGTTACGGTTCCCGACCGCGTCGACGTCGGTCTTGCCCCCGTCGTGCTTGATCTGGCTGTCATCCTGCGTTGGCAGAACGGCGGGCGGCTTGGCCGGTGTATCCGGGGTATTCTGAATGTCCGTGGACTTGGGCTGGTCCTTGTCCGGATCGGAAACCTGCGCCTGCGTCCAAGGCACTGCGCTGAACGCGGCTAATGCCACCGTGATTGCCAACCAACGGAACTTCATGGGGAACTCCTTTACGGCTACTCTTGTAAACATTATACGCCCGGAGAGAACAGACCAATCCTGGACTTCTGCCTCTAATTAGACGCGCCCTTCCGCGTCCGGGTTATCCGGGAACACGAACTACATAAGGCGACGCCTCGCCAGTTCCGGATCCCGATCACCGTCCCCTTGAGGATTCCTCCTCCCAGTCGTACCATAGCGCCTTCCATCATTCGTACAGACCGGAGGGCCTAATGCTCGACCGACGTCGTTTCCTCACAACCGCCACCGCTGGACTTGCCGCTTCCTTCGCCGTGCGCGGGAACCTGTTCGGACAGCTCGAAAGAACCCCGCCGCTTCCTGACCATTCACTGCTCGACAAGAACGAAGACGCTTACTGGGCCGAGATGCGGAAGCAGTTCCTCATCCCGGCTGACGAGATCTATCTGAATAACGGCACCGTCGGCTCCAGCCCTGCGCCCGTGCTGCGCGCTATCTTTGACGGCTACTCGACCACCGAGAAAATGGACGCGCAGGATCCCGAAGACTATCCCATCTGGGGATACGCCTCGTGGAACGAGTTTCGTGATCCCCTCGCCGCATTCGTCGGGTGCCATCGCGATGAGCTTGCGCTGCTCCGTAATGCCACGGAGGCGAACAGCTACATCGCCAACGGCATCGACATGAAGCCGGGCGACGAAGTGCTCATGACGGACCAGGAGCATCCCGGCGGCGAACATCCCTGGAACCTGAAAGCCAAGCGCTACGGCATCGTGGTGAAGCGAGTCACGCTGCCCCGCCCAGTGAAAGATGCCGTCCAGGTCCTCAATCTCTTCAACGACGCCATCACTCCCCGCACCCGCGTCATCTTCTTCAGCCACATAACCACGTTCTCCGGAGTCGTGCTGCCTGCGAAAGAACTGTGCGCGCTCGCCCGGTCGAAGGGAATTCTGTCTGCAGTCGACGGCGCTCACGTCGTCGGCATGATGCGGCTCAATATTCAAGACCTCGGCTGTGACATGTACTCGTCCAGCCCGCACAAGTGGTTGATGGCGCCCAAAGGCTCGGGCTTCTTGTATATCCGCGACGAAGTGATCGACCGCCTGTGGAACACCATCGCCACCGAAGGCTGGAATGACACCAAGATTCGCGCCGAACGCTTTCAGCGCATCGGCAGCTCGAATGTACCTGCGCTGTGGGGATTGCGCGCTTCGATCAAGCTCGCCAACGACATCGGCCTCGACCGCATCGAAAGCCGCCACCGCAAGCTCGCCGACTACATCCTTGATGAAATGAAAAAGCGCGGCGCGGAATCGTGGACTTCGCCCGATCCCGCCCTGCGCTGCGCGATTGTGAGTGTCAACGTCCCGCCCGTCCCGCGCATGGATTTGGAAACTTGGCTATGGAAGACGCACAAAATTCGAATCCGCGGTGGCGACCCCAACAAGCTGCGGCTCTCGACTCCGTATTATTTGCAGAGGAAGGACATTGACCGCTTTTTGGAGAAGTTTGACGAGTACAAGAGGGAGAAGAAACTTGCATAAGTTTCAGCTGGAGGATGCCGATAGAGACTAAGTGAGCACAAGCCGGATACCAACACAGAATTCTCGGTGCCTTTATGAGGACAATCTCAGCGAACGAGTTCAGAGCGCGTTGCCTCGCGGTTGTTAATGAGGTGAACTCGACGAGAGAACCGATACTCATCACCAAACGCGGCAAGCCAGTGGCTCGACTCATACCCGCCGGGAAGCCCGCTAAATTCATCGGCCGACTGAAAGGCAAGTTCAAAATCGTCGGCGACATCTTATCGCCGATCGTGCCGCCTGAGGACTGGACATACGACTTGGACAACTTGAGTGGAAAGCGTCGAACCTAGAGCGCCTAGTCGTAATACTCCAGCCCCAGATGCGTAATCAGTTCCTCGCCCTTCAAATGCCGCAGCGTGTTCTTCAGCTTCATCAACTGAATGAACAGATCATGCTCGGGATAAAGCCCCGGCGCCGTCATCGGAGATTTGAAGTAGAAGCTTAACCACTCCTGAATTCCCAGCCCACGAAGCTCGGAGCAACGTTTCGCCAGATCCATCAGCAGCACCAGATCGAGCACGATCGGCGCCGCCAGAATCGAGTCGCGGCACAGGAAATCGACCTTAATCTGCATGGGATAGCCCAGCCATCCGAAGATGTCGATATTGTCCCAACCTTCTTTGTTATCGCCGCGCGGCGGGTAATAGTTGATACGAACCTTGTGGTACATGTCGCCGTAGAGTTCAGGATAGAGTTCGGGCTGAAGAATGTGCTCTAGGACCGAAAGTTTAGACTCTTCCTTGGTTTTGAACGAACCCGGATCGTCCAGCACTTCGCCGTCGCGGTTGCCCAGAATGTTAGTGGAGAACCATCCGTTCAGACCCAGCATGCGAGCCTTGAAGCCGGGGGCGAGGATCGTCTTCATCAGCGTTTGGCCGGTCTTGAAATCCTTGCCGCAGATTGGCGCTTCATTCTGCCGCGAGAGTTCGAGCATCACCGGCAAATCGACGGTAAGGTTCGGTGCGCCGTTGGCGAAAGGAACGCCCTCCATCAGCGACGCATAGGCGTAGACCATCGAGGGCGCGATCATCTCGTCGTTGTCGCGCAGGGCTTTCTCGAACGACTTGACCGTTTGATGCGCTTCGCCCGCTGCTATATACGATTCCGTCGATCCGCACCACATAGTGATTAGCCGGCTCGCGCCGCTGGTCTTCTTGAAATCGCGAATGTCGTCGCGCAACTGCTCGGCGAGATCCATCTTCGTCTTGCCCTTCTTCACGTTCGGGCCGTCGATCTTCTTCACGTAGTTGTGATCGAAGACAGCCGCGCGCGGCGTCACCGACGAGAGAAACGGCTTCAACTGGTCGAGCAGCCTCTGATCGAGGACTCCAGCATGCGAGGCAGCGTCGTACATGTTGTCTTCGAAGATGTCCCAGCCGGTGAAGACGAGGTCGTCGAGCCCGGCCAGCGGCACGAACTCCTTGATCTTTGGCGAACGTCCGTCGGTGCGCTTGCCCAGCCGCACTGTGCCCATCTGCGTGAGTGACCCGATCGGCTTCGCCAGCCCTTTGCGAATCGCCTCGACCCCTGCGACAAATGTTGTCGCGACGGCGCCCATACCCGGGATCATCACCCCCAACTTCCCTTTCGCGGGCTGGATCGAGCCGTTGTGCTTCGAGCTGCCACGCCTGCTTGCGGACTGCGCGGCATTCTTCACTTCAATCCGCGGCATTCTCGCCGCAGCTTTTACAGACTTGTTGCGTGTCGCCATCTTTTGGCCGCTTCCTCAGTAAGAATCTTATGGATGTGCAAACCTTGTATGTTCTCGTATCAGGCAGGGGTTTTGCAAACGACAGCGGCTGAACGTACAGAAAATCGGTTCAACGGCGTGGCTCCATCATCAAGCGGAGAATCTCAATCTCGAGCGGGACGGCCGAGAGCTGTCCTGAGCGAACTCGGAGAGCGGCTGTCGCTACATCTGTTCACTGATGAGTGCAATGAATAATTTGCGTTGGACTCTGGAGCCGTCTTCCTTCATAGTGGAAGCACTTCGCCGCCAGCTGTGCAGCTGGCGCCGCGAAGCTGATGTTTGCAGGCCAGCCTTGCCGCGGCATTGCAATTCCTTTTGACCCTGTTGATCTCCACCTCAATCTGAGCCCACGCCCTTCGGCTTCGCGCCGATAGTGTGCTCTTCGGACCATGCTCTACGGAGCAGAGAACAGGAGATACCCATGAAAACGATTCGCCGATTCGCCTACGCCGCCGTCTTAACCTTGAGTGCTTTGAACTTCGCACCCAGCCTGGCCTCCGCCCAGGATGCGTCCGGAACCTTCACGCTGACTCACGAGGTCCACTGGCAAAAAGCCATCGTGCCGGCGGGAAAGTACCGGTTCACCCTGGTAACCAATGGGCCCTCGGAACTGCTCACGCTACGCAAGACTAGCGGCGGCAGAGCAAGCTTCATTTTGCTGGTCACCGACACGGATGCTTCCGAGCCTTCGGACCTGAGCCGGCTCGTCGTGGTTTCCAGGCCGAGTGGAAGCTTTGTCAGCACGATGCAGCTTCCGGAGTTCGGACTGACGCTGCACTTCGCAGTGCCCTCCGAAACTCGCGAAGTGGCGCGATCCATCGCGACGTCGAGCGCAACGTCGGGCGCAACCTCGGCCGCATCCGCCGCCCGCTAGCTCGTCCGCTGCCAACCCCGAGAGCAGATAGCCCAGATCTGCTCTCGGATCCTTCCGTTTCCTCAGATTAGTTTCTGCGATGGCGAGTTCCCTCTTACTTCGTCACTCAGCACAATCGCTTCGGCAATTTCCTTCATCGCCTTGCGCTTCTGCCGGCTCTGCCGCTGCAACGTCAGGTAGGCATGTTCCTCGGTCAGTCCCAGATCGCGTTGCAGGATTCCTTTGGCGCGCTCCACAACCTTGCGCGTCTGCAACTGTTCCGACAAGCTGGAGTTCGCATCCTCCAGACGCGCCAGTTCGATCTCGGCGCCAACAAGAAATCCGATGGTCGAGATCAAACGGATTTCCCGCCTCCGGTAAACATGATGCTGGCGATGCTGCAGGTTGATCACGCCCACAACGCGTCCCCGGCACATCAGCGGCACCGACAAGAACGCTTCGTAACTGTCCTCGGGCAGTTCGTGAAAGAATTGAAAGCGCGGATCGAGCGCCGCCTTTTCGGCTACCGCCACCGGCTCCTGATGTTCCGCCACCCATCCCGTAATGCCCTGTCCCACGCGCAGTTTCAGCCGGTCCACAACTTCTGGATGGGGATTTTTGGACGCTCGCAGGACAAGGTCGTCGCCTTCGAGCACATAAATCAGGCAGGAGTCGCACTTCACCAGCGCGGAAGCAAACTCGACTACACGGGTCAGTACTTCGTGAAAGCCGTCCGCGTTCGCCAGCCGGATGCCGATCTCGTGCAACAAATCAACATGAGAGTCGTCAACTGATAGTAAGGGGTCCATGGTCAAGCGTAGGGGCCCCTGGAGGCTCTGTCTAATTCCAAATTTCGATGACTGCGATAAAGGATTTCCCGCACGATTATTACGGACGTTTTAGATCGTTTGTGAAACTGCTGCATCGCTCGGTTCGCCTCTGCGAGATAGCCGAACAGGCGGCCCCCTAGGTGAACCGAAATGGCTTTCTCAGCTATATTACCGAGCGTACTCACATGCCAGAAAAAATTGCTGTCGTCACCGGTTCCTCCAGCGGCTTCGGACTGCTCACATCCATCGAACTGGCGAAGGCCGGATTCCGCGTCATCGCCACCATGCGCGACCTTGGCCGCCGCGAGCGCCTCGATCAGGCTGCGTCCGCCGCAGGCGTCATCGCCCAACTCGATGTCCGCGCGCTCGACGTCGTCAACTTCAGCGCCCTTCCCGCACTCGTAGACGGCATTGTCCGCGATTACGGCCGGCTCGACGTCCTCGTCAACAACGCGGGATTCGCTGTCGCCGGATTCGCGGAAGACATCAAGCTGGAAGAGCTCCGCTACCAGTTTGAGACCAACTTCTTTGGCGCCGTCGCCATGACCAAAGCTGCGCTGCCCACCATGCGCCGCCAGCGCTCCGGACACATCATCATGGTCTCGTCCATCGGCGGACTACTCGGCTCGGTCACGGTCAGCAGCTATTCGGCATCCAAACACGCGCTTGAAGGCTGGAGCGAATCGCTGCGGCTCGAGATCAACTCGCTCGGTATCAAAGTGGTGCTGGTCGAGCCCGGAGCCTTTCAAACCGACATCTGGACGCGCGGCGCTGTCATGGGCGAGCAGGCCACGAAGGAGAGTTCTCCAAACATCCAGCGCAGCCTGCGCATGCGCGAGCGTATCCAGGCCCTGCCCAAGCGAGATCCCATCGAAGTAGCGCGCCTTATCGCGAAGATCGCGCAGAATCCCAACCCGAAATTGCGCTACCTGGTGGGCCGCGATGCGAAAATACAACTCGCCATGAAACGCATCCTGCCTTGGAAGTGGCACGAGAAGATCGTGGCGAATTTTCTGAAGATCGACTAGCTGCCAGTACCTAGTACCCAGTACCTAGTTAACCCAACGGTTGCCGTTGCCCACGTCTCAGCCCTGATTTTCTAGGTACTAGGTACTGGGTACTATTTTTCTAGATCCACCGTCTTCACCGGCAAATCCCAGTGCGCGTCGAGAATCTCGAATCGCCACTGCTCCTCGCGCTGAAACGTCTCCTGATCGGGATACATCTGCTTCTGCAGCGCCGCCTCGTCGAAAGCTTCGTTGGCCACCGTTGCGTTCTTGAAAACGATGGTCACGCGAAAATCCCAGCGCCCGTCTTCAGCAACGTGATAGCGCGGCTGATCCATCCAGACCTTCGCGATCCGCCCCATCTCCATTTCTTTCTTCAGCACGGGAAGGTGGTTCTTCTTGAACAGCTTCAGAAACTCGTCGGCATGCCCCCACTTTGTTTTGTAATAGTACTCGACCATGAATGGCTTGTCGGAAGCTGATGGCGCAGCCTGACCCCGAGAGAGAATTGGTAGGGCCATGGCGAAGAACAGAAGCGACGCGCAAAGGCGGAACATTCGAATCACGGAACCCTCCTCGTAACACCAGCTAGTACACTACCAAAAAGCGTCGTAGAGACGTTGCAGGCAACGTCTCTACGGATAGGTCGGTTGAGGAACGCACAATGCAGTTGCGAAGTGACGAACAGGAGATCCTGAAGCTCTTCGAAGACGGCGACCGAGCGCTTGTGGCCGCCGACGTTGCCGAACTCTCGCGTATTTTCGCCGACGACTACATCCAATACGACGAGACCGGCGACTCCTTCACGAAGCAGGACGTGATCAACAATCTTAAGACCGGCACGATCCGCTATCTCGCGATGACCTCAACCGGCTGCCGAATCCGCCTGCTGAACGAGGATGTAGCCATCGTCCACGGCTCGGAAGAAGATGACGTTGAGCAAGGCGGGCGACGCTTCCCCGTCAGCTATGTCTACATGGATGTGGTGGCGAAGCGCGAAGGCAGATGGCAGATTGTGGGATCGCAACTCGCGAAGCGGCTCGACTGAAGTCAAGGCATGAAACGTCGAATGAAATACCAAACTGTTCCTGCAGCCCAGCCTAAGACGAGAACCCCTATCAAGACTTCGATCACTCCGCGCCAGACGAGGCGACCCCGACAGCTCCAGGTGAGCGCAGTAGGGCCAGAAGAGCGAACACGAGGGAGCGGAGAACCGCTGCCACGAAGCACAGGCCAATCGCAACCGCGACCGTCTTGGTACAGGACACGGCTCGTTGGTCCTCCCCATGGGTTCTTTACTGACGCCCGACCGCCGACGCCTGAGAGCTGATTCGATTCTGCCAGTGACTCCAAACAAACCACGCCGCGCCCACTACCAGCGCCACGCCAATCACCGCGTCAAACTTATGGAAGTACTTCCCCAGCTCCCGCCAGTTCTCACCCAGCTTCATGCCGAGATAGGCCAATCCCAGGCACCAGGGCCACGATCCTAGAAACGTGTACAGATGAAAGCGTCCGCGCGGCATGCGAGCCACTCCCGCGGGCAGCGCGATGAAGGTGCGAATCACCGGCAGGAGGCGGCCAACAAATACTGCCAGGTATCCCCAGCGCGCGAAAAACCTCTCCGCCCAGTCGAGTTCACGCTTGCCCATTAGAATCCAACGCCCGTAGCGCTCGACCAGAGGACGTCCGCCATAGCATCCGATCTCATAGGCCACGAGCGAGCCCAGATTGCATCCGATCGCGCCCGCCGTAGCAAGCCACAGCAGCTTGAACTTGCCCGTGAAAGCCAGATAGCCGGCGAACGGCATGATCAGTTCCGACGGCAGCGGGACGCACGCCGATTCAATCGCCATCAGCAGAACGACGCCGCCGTACCCGGTCGTGGTGATCACGGAACTAATGAAAACAAAGATGACAGCTAGAAGTTTTTCAGTCATTGGAAAGCAGTTCTCGGTTCTCAGTTCTCAGTAAAATCCCTTGGGCGCTCAGACTGAGAACTGAGAACTGGGAACTAGACTCAGTGTATCGGAAATTAGCGCTGGGAACGCCGCGGCTAGAACGAGCCTTCTTGAGTAAACGTATAGCCAGGCAGCGCCGCACCCTCGGGGCTCTTGGTCACTTTGATGCGCACGGTTGGAGCGTCAGGCGCCGTGATGCCCGCCGGACGCAGCATGGCATACTGACTAAATACTTCGTTGTAAACCTTGGTGACCAGATAATCCTGGCCGTCGGCGTCGCTGCGCCAGACTTGCCCGAGTTGGATGGAACTTACGGCCACGGTAATTTTCCTGAACGCTGTGAGATTGATTCCAGACTACCGGGGTGCATGGTGGGAGTCAATTGCCCGCGAAGTTACCGAGGTCTCTGCTAAGATGTGGCCTTCATGCCCCGCGGACGCACTCCTCGTCAGCCCGCTCGCACCGGCCGCCAAGACCGGGTAGCGCGAGCGCCCATTCGGCAGGCTCAGGGCAAGCTCCTGCGAGCGAGAGTCCCGACGGGACGAGAGAAATCGGCGCCCGCATCAAAAGCCACCTCGAAACTGCGTGGTTATAATCCTCTCGCTCGCGAACGTATTTCCGAAATCCTGAAGCGCCTCGACCTACTCTATCCCGACGTTACGTGTGCGCTGACTCATACCAGCGCTTGGGAGCTGCTGGTCGCGACCATCCTCTCAGCTCAATCCACTGACATGAACGTCAACCGGGTCACGCCCGAACTATTCCGCAAATATCCCACTGTCGAAGCTTTCGCCGCACTCACCCCCGAGCAACTCGAACCTGATGTTCGCTCGACCGGCTTCTTCCGCAACAAATCGAAATCCGTTGTGGGCGCAGCCAGGAAAGTGGTATCCGATTTCGGTGGCCAGGTTCCACCAAACATGGATGATCTCCTCACCCTGCCCGGCGTGGCTCGAAAGACCGCGAACGTCGTGCTCGGCTCGTGGTTCAAAATAGCTGAAGGAGTAGTCGTCGATACGCATGTGCACCGCATCTCGCGCCGCCTCGAACTCACCACCAACACCGATCCGCAGAAAATCGAGCAGGACTTGATGCGCGTCATTCCGCGCGAGAAGTGGATTCTCTTCGCTCACCAGATCATCTGGCACGGACGGCGGCTCTGCATCGCGCGCAAACCAAAGTGCGTCGACTGCCCGCTCGAAAATATCTGCCACGCCGCCGACAAGACCTGGAGCACGGTGGAGATGCACAAGAACGCGAAGGCGTAGCGCCTCTGCTAAACTTTTCCTTCGAACCGTGTTCCGAGGTTTCTGTCCATGCGCACTGTTGCACTCTTTGCTATTGTCATACTCATGAGTACTGTGGTCGCTGAAACTACCGTCGCCCAAACTCTGCCCGCACCCCAGGCCGTTACCGATCCCAAGCGGATCGCTTCCAAGCCCAACGCTCAGGTCGAGCCGCGTGGTTTGACGATCGAAAAGCTCTACATGACACGCCAGGTCGGCCGACCCACGTGGTCACCCGATGGCAAGAGCATCGCTTTTATTTCGAACATGAGCGGACGAAATAACTTGTGGCTCGTCCCCGCCGAAGGAGGATGGCCGGTACAGCTCACGGTCAGCGACCAGCGCCAGTCCGCGCCCGCATGGTCGCCTGACGGAAAGTGGATCGCGTATCAATCTGACTACGATGGCGATGAGCAGTGGGATATTTTTCTGGTCTCGCCCAAGACGGGAAAAGTCGTGAATCTCACCAGCACGCACGAGATTGCGGAAACGGATCCGACATGGTCGCCTGACGGACGCTATCTTGCGTACCTAATTAAACCCAAGACATCAGCGGCTCACGAGATTGATGTCTACGACACGGTGATGCGCGAGGTGAAGCACATCACCACCGGTACGCCGCAGGATAAGGGGAACTCTAATCCCATTTGGTCGAAAGACGGGAAATACATCGTCTACACGCAGGAGCAAGCCAAGGGTACGGATTCGAATATCTTCATCGCCGACGTTGCCACGGAAAAGAGCACCCTGCTGACGCCGCATGAGGGCGAGCAGCGCTACTCCAACAACGACACGTCACCCGCCGGCAAACATGTCCTCGTAACCGCGAACGCCGCCAATGGCTATGAAAATGTCGGCCTGTTGGAAATCTCGACGAAGAAGATTTCATGGCTGACCCGCGACAAGTGGGAAATCCGCGGCGGCGAGTTCTCGCCTGACGGCAAGCACATCACGTTTACCGCGAACGTCGATGGAAATGAAGACATCTACCTGCACGATCTTGCGGCCGGCAAGTCAACGATGCTGCCTATCCCAAAAGGCTTGAACGAGCCTGCCGGCGGACACTCCGCCTTCGCCAAAGACGGTTCGCGGCTGCTCTACTATCACAACGGTCCCACTGCTCCCGGCGATCTTTGGGTATACACGCTGGCGACTGGCAAGTCGCATCAAGTCACGCATTCGCTCGTCGCCGGTGTGCGCTCGGAAGACATGGTCGAGCCCTACCTCGTGCACTATCCCAGCCGCGACGGCAAGTGGACCATCTCCGCGTTTCTGTACGTGCCCTTCAACATGACGCGCAACGGACAGAACGCCGCTATCGTTTACATCCACGGCGGGCCCACAGCGCAGACCATGAATTCGTTCAACCGCTTCGTGCAGTACGCCGCCAATCAGGGATACATGGTGCTCACGCCCAACTATCGCGGCTCGACCGGCTACGGCAAAGAATTTCAGCAGGCGAATCTTTTCGACATGGGCGGCGGCGATTTGCAGGACGTGCTCGCCGGCGTCGACTGGATCAAGCAGACCGGACATCTCGATCCCAAAAAAATCGCCGTCATGGGCGGAAGCTACGGCGGCTATCTCAGCATGATGTCGGTAACGAAAGCGCCCGACATCTGGGCCGCGGGCGTGCCCATCGTGCCCTTTGTGAACTGGTTCACCGAAATCGAGAATGAAGATCCGGTGCTGCAACAGTCCGATCTGGCGACCATGGGCGATGTCGTCAAAAACAAAGCGCTATACGAAGAGCGCTCGCCCATCAACTTCATCGATCAGATAAAGGCACCGTTGCTGTTGCTTGCCGGAGGACATGATCCGCGCTGTCCGAAGTCAGAGACGCAGCAGGTGGTGGATGCCATCAAAAAGCGCGGCGGGACCGTTGACTACAAGATCTACGAAAATGAAGGCCACGGCTTCGCGCGAGTAGAGAACCAGATCGATGCGTACAAGCGCGTCGCCGATTTCCTACTGGCGCATGTTCCGCCCGCCGATTGCAGTTGCTCGGTCACAGAGTAGGGCTTAAGGCTTGACCTCCTCCAGCCTTGATTCCCGCAGGTAGAGAAACATTGGCAAGCCAAGGGATACTCCGACCGTAAGCAACGCCAGAACCGGAAGCCACCGTCGACGAATGTTCAGACGAGCACTTTCGATTCGCATGAACACGATCAGGACCACGGCTGAGACCAGGACATCCATCCCGAAGAAGGCGCTGATCCGGTTGGCAAACAGTTCGCGAATGAAGAGCGGAGGATTCATTCCATGTTGCATCACCCACGGAACGAATTGCCAGTAAGGAACCGCCGCACCGACCAAACAGAGCGCGAGATAAATCGTCTTCGGTTTCATCCCGGCAATCTAGCAGAATCGGCAGTTGGGCGTGTCAAACGCGCGCAGCTGATGCTGGGTTTTCAGCGAGCGGGTGCGGCGAAGGATCGCACGATGGCTTCGACCAATCCGGGGATAGTGAATTCTGTGGCGGCGATGTCCGCGCGTAAACCCAGTTCGCGCAAGGTCGAAGAGGTAACGGGTCCGATGGAAGCGAGCCGTATTCCCTCGAGGCTTGCGCTGCGCGAGCCCAGCAGCGCCACAAAATTGCGCACGGTCGATGAACTCGTAAAGGTAACTACGTGCGGACGTTCTTTAGTGCTATTGAGAGCAGTCCGGAGCCGTTTGCGCGACGACTGTGGAATTACGGTCTCGTAGGCTTCCACCACGTCCACACCCGCTTCGGCCTTGCGTAACTCGCTCGGGATCACGTCGCGAGCAACTTTAGCGCGCACCAGGAGCACCCGCTTCCCCTTCACGCGCCGACGCAGGCTGCGCACCACAGACTCTGCCACGTACTCCTTGGGCACGACATCCACTTTCTTCCCGCGCTGCTCGATGGCCTTCTGGGTCGCCGGGCCGATCGCCGCGACGCGCAAGTGTTTGAGATTGTTTTCCTCCAGGCGCAGCCTGGCCAGTCGCTCCCACATGGCGTCGACTCCGTTCGCGCTGGTGAGGATGAGCCAGTCGTAACCGCCAAGGTTCTTCAAGGCCGAATCCAGTGGCTTGAAACTGCGCGGCCGGCGGATTTCGATGAACGGAATCTCCAGCACGGTCGCACCCAGATTGCGGAGTTGGCTGGAGAGAGCTCCGGCCTGATGGCGCGCGCGGCCAACGAGAACACGAACACCGTTTAGTGGACTCTTTGAGGACTTCGTTTTCTTGCGCATGGTTAAAGTCGGCTCAGGAGTGCCCGCATCACTCGGGCTTATTTGTTCTCCCTTACACCGAGGCCCTGCTCCCGCATCAGCCGCGACACGCCGGACACGACGGTGTCCTCGGATTTCTCCAGAGATGCGATCACGTTCGCCTGATCCTCGCGGGTGCGGTTCTGGCTAAGCTTGAACTTGCCCTCGATCTTCGTGGCGGTGATCTCGAAACCAACAATGTGCCCTAACATACGCTGACGATAAGCCTCATCCAGACTTGCCCATTGCTCGGCATACGCGGGTTCAAAGGTGCCCATAAGTTCGTGCAGCATGCCCAGCAAATCCTCCTTCGACGAAAAGACTCGCGCTTTTCCATGGACATGCACGGCGGCATAATTCCAGGTGGGGACGCTTTCGCGCGCCGCGTAGTTGCTGGGCGAGATGTAGGAATGAGCCCCATGAAAGATGGTCAAACACTCTGAACGCCGTTCCAGATAACGCCAGTGTGGATTGGCCTTCGCCACATGGCCGCGCAGGACCACCTTCTCATCATCCATATCCATGCGCACAAAGAGCGGAAGGTGCGTGGCGAAAGGGCCGGCATCGGCCGTCGAGATCAGGATGGCAAAGGGATTCGCACGCATGAATGCAATGGATTCTTCTTGATTGCGTATACGAAAATGTTCAGGGACGTACACAGGTGACACTCCTACCCTCTCGCCGGATCCGGTGTTTGCTTCTTTCGCACGTACAACAGCTTCTCGACCTCGGCGATGACTACTCCAGCTTCATCTTTCACTTCCACCGAAAAGACGGGCTCGTACTTCGGCAGCGTCTTCAGTTTCTCGCGAATGTCTTCGATCTGGTTATCGGACAGGCGAAACTCTGCGCGAACCGTTCCCCGCCCCGGCTTTTTGTAGCGGATGGTCGCGGCTTTGTCCCACACGATGTAATCAGGGCCCAGGTTCGCCATCAGCATGAGCATATAGAAAGCGTCGGTCATGGCAAAGAGCGATCCGCCGAAATGGGTGCCGACGTAGTTCGCGTTCCAGAAGCGCAGCTTCATCTCGACGTCTACCGCTTTCATGTCCGGCGCGATTCGCTTGATACGAATGCCCGCACCTAGAAACGGAGGCCAGAGATTGATCCAGCGGCGCAGAGCATGTGAACTCTCTGTGCCGCCGAGAAGTTGCAGGAGAACGCTGCCACTCTTCATTATCGGTCACGGTTGCGGTGGGACGGCCAGGCCGTGGCCATAAACTGCTTCGAGGATTTCGTCGCCACCGCGGCGGAGCAGCGTTTCGCCAACGTCATTACCCAGCTTCTTGGGATCGTTCACATTGCCTTCGCGCGATTCGCGAAGAACCTTTGAGCCGTCGGGGGCGGCGACGATTGCTTCGAGATGCAGCTTGCCGTTTCGCATCTCCGCAAATGCGCCGATGGGGACCTGGCAGCCTCCGCCGAGGCGGCTAAGCAGGGCGCGCTCACAGGTGGTAGCGGCGAGGGCCGCGGCATCGTTCAGAAATTCGAGGTGCTGGCGCGTGGCCGAATCATCTTCGCGGATTTCGATGCCGAGCGCGCCCTGTCCGGCCGCGGGGCACATGAGTTCCGCGGGGATAGTCTGTTTGACCAGTTCCGTCTTGCCCAGGCGCTTCAGTCCAGCCGAGGCCAGAATAATCGCATCGTATTCGCCCTGTTCGAGTTTGCGCAGACGCGTGTCGACGTTGCCGCGCAGAGGATGAATGTCGAGATCAGGGCGCATGGCTTTGAGTTGCGCCTGGCGGCGCAGGCTGGACGTGCCCACCCGTGCGCACTGCGGAAGGTCTTCGACTTTCAAATACAACCGCGAGCAGAAGGCATCACGAGCATCTTCCCTTGCTGTGATGGCGGCTATTTCAAATCCGGGAGGAAGTTCAGTAGGCAGGTCCTTCAACGAATGCACGGCGAGATCGACGCGTCCGGCGGCGAGGGCTTCTTCGATCTCCTTCGTGAAAATTCCTTTGCCAAGTCCGCCTTTGGTGCCAACCTGCGCCAAGGGGACGTCGGTGATCTTGTCGCCGGTAGTGTGGATGATTTCGATTTCCACTTCGTGTCCACGCGCGCACAGAAGCGAGGAGATGTGATTAGCCTGCCAGAGTGCGAGTTGCGAGCCGCGGGAACCGATACGCAAGCGAGGCATCAGTGGTCCGGCCCCACTTCTTCCTCATCCAACACTTGTTCGCTCCCATCCCGCAAGGCTGGTCCCTTTCCCTTGTCTCGCAGATTAAACAGCCGCCGCACCACATCAATCACCGTGGTCGCCTCGGCCTCGCGTGCCGCATCCTTCAAAGTGGTGATCGGAGTGTGCATGACTTTGTTGATGATGCCGCGGGTCAGGGCTTCAACCGCCATTTCCTGGTCCGGAGTTAACGGGCCCATGCGGCCCCGCACGCGGTCGATTTCCGCTTGACGGATGGTTTCCAGATGATCCTGTAACGACACAATCGTAGGCACTACATCGAGCGTGCTCACGCGAGCTTCAAAGCGCTCAACTTCGCTGGTGATGATGGCTTCGGCGAGTTCGGCTTCCTTGCGACGGTCGGCGACGTGGCTCGATACAGCCTGTTGCAAGTCGTCGATGTCGTAGGCGAAGATGCCGTCGAGTTTGGCCATTTCCGGCGAAACGTCGCGGGGCACAGCGATGTCGATGAAAAACATCGGCTTGTTCTTGCGGCGGGAGAGGAATTGCTCGCCGTGTTCTCGCCGGAAAATAGCGTGCGGCGCGCCTGTCGATGTGATGACGATATCGGCGCGGTCGCAGGAGTCGTAGAGATCGTCGAATTTGATGGCCTGGCCGTTGAATTTTTGCGCCAGTCCGATGGCGCGGTCGTAGGTGCGGTTGGACACAAAGATCGACCCGCAGCCATGAGCCATCAGGTGGCGGGCAGCAAGTTCGCTCATTTTCCCAGCGCCGACGATGAAAACGGTCTTGCCCTGGAGCGCGCCGAAAATCTTTTTCGCCAACTCCACCGCTACCGAGGCGATGGAAACCGACGACGACCCCACAGCGGTCTCACTGCGCACGCGTTTGGCGACCGCGAAGGCGCGGGTGAATAACTGATCGAGTTGTCCGCGGACCGAGCCTACGGCCCGGGCAGTGGCATAAGCTTCTTTCACTTGTCCGAGAATTTGAGCTTCGCCGACCACCATCGAATCCAGACTCGAAGCCACACGGAACAGGTGCCGCACCGCATCTCGCTCGCGGAACTCGTACAAATGTGTGTCAAGCTCGTCGGCCGTGAGATGAAAGTGCTCGTGCAGAAAGCCGCGCAGATCGGCGGAGCCGTTCGTGGTATGGGTCACCAATTCCACGCGATTGCATGTGGAGATGATCATGCCCTCTTCAATTCCCGGATGAGCCGTAAGATCGCGGCAAGCGTCCGGCAAGCCCGACTCCGGGATGGCCAGGCGCTCGCGTACTTCGAGCGGTGCGCTCCTGTGATTCACGCCGATGAGCTGATATCTCATGAGGCGGCGAACCTGTGGATGGTCGAGAAATAGTTTGCGGCCCAGGCCACGATGGCAGCCACAAAAGCGAACGTAGCCAACACCGCGGCGCGGCGCCCGCGCCATCCCGAGTTCCAACGGGTGAAGACCATGATCATGTAGACGAACCACATCAGTATCGACAACAGAATCTTGGGATCGAGAAAATCCATACTCCCGTAGGTGGACACTGCGACAAACGAACCAATCAACAGGCCCAGCGTCATGAAGGGAAAACCAAGCATCAGTGAGCGGTAGCCGATCTGATCAATCACCTCCAGCGCGGGGAGGAAGGGTATCAAGCTGCTCGCTTTCTTGGCCTTCAGGCGCCGCTCCTGCAGAAGATACAGCAGGCTGGCCACGAAACTGAAAAGCAGGGCGGCGTATCCGGTGAATATCAAAGCGATGTGCACAGGAATCAGCCATCCCTTGCTGACAGAAGAAGTGAACACAAACGGTTGTTGCCCGACAGCAGCCACAAAAGTCAGGAAGAATACGATGGGGAACACAACCACGCCGGGGGAAGTGGTTTTGTAGACTGCATAGATGATCATGAAAAACGTCATGGAAATGAAGGCCAGCAGCGACTCCGCATTATGCACCGAAGCCCACACTACGTGGCCGGAGAGGAATAGTTCGACCAGCGAAACGAAGTGGAAGACCATCCCCAGGCTGGCGGCGTGCAGCGCAATGCGGCCGAAAAGATCGCTGGTGCGGCGAAGGGCAAAGAAGGCGTAGATCAGCCCGATGAAGTAGCAACCCAGTGCGAAGCGCAACCAAAGCAATGCCATAGGCTAGGTAAGTATCAGACTCCAGCGGGTTACATGCAAGTTCGTACAATAGCTCGGAATGCCGGAACTCTGTCCCTTTCTACGCATTATAGTCTGCACATTAATTGGGGCGGGTGCGATTTAGGTGACAGGTTCTATTCGACTCCCAAGCTGGCCAGCGCTTCTTCGAGCAGCGCCGCATCGATGACTAGCCGTCGGCCTCGAGCTTTTACGTCTTCCAGTTCATCAAAAGCCCGGAAAAGACGGAGTTTCGCCGCGGCGTATTGCTCCGCTTCAGTGAGTGGACGGCCGTGAGCCTTTACCCACGCGGCCACGGACTTTTCGGGGAGGAACACGCTAACGGCGTAGGTCACCTTGCGGTCGGAGGTTACGTCAAAGACAAACTCTGTGGCCGGAGCTTCAGGATCATTGGCGAGGGCGGCGCGCTGGCCCACGAAGTAGTACTGATAGACATATCCCTGAGTACCGGCATAGGTCTTCAGGCGGCGCACAGTCTTATCGTGGGACATGCGGACATTATGAACTGTCGTTAGTCGTTTGTCGTTGGCCACGCGGCTGCACCTCCGACTGGCGCATTCAGCAAGCCAGGCTGTCGGCGAGAAAGAGCGGCCCGCGCGGTTTCCCTTCCGCGGCAGCTTTGAGGCGGAACATCAACTCGCCCCAGGTAGTCGTGCAGTTCACAAAGTATTCCGTTTCAGAGCGCCAGTCCGCGTGCGTAAAGCGCAAATTAGTTCCGCTCGTTATCGCGTCAAGGTGAAAAATTAATCGCGTTCCGCTCCATTCCGCTCCCGTCTCGACCAGCCACTCGCTGTGAGTGGGAGATTCGTTGAGCAGCGGCTTAAGACGGTAGAGCGTCGTGCGCTTGAAGAAGCCGAGTTCGATGGCGCCCGCGGCCTCGCTAACGTCCGCTGCCCACCATTGGGACCAGCCGTGTGCCGTGGAAACCAGCGGAAAAATGCTCGCCGGAGGCGCCGCAATCTGAATGGCGTGTCGAATATCAGCCATAAAACGAAGGCCATCTTACTCGCTCTGCACATCCGGGAGCAACCGGTTGACTTACAACGATTAGGACGAACTGCACGAAGGTACGGACCGGCGAGAGATAAACTCCGTTCCCAGAATTGCCGATATCTTCCTTGAGGATGA
>Ga0210405_10000298_pt1 | contig 69510 bp, 53 predicted proteins | sample IncBWH11MmetaG_FD_155492 | JGI IMG/M metagenome (GOLD analysis project Ga0210405, IMG submission 155492) | Forest soil microbial communities from Barre Woods Harvard Forest LTER site, Petersham, Massachusetts, United States - Inc-BW-H-11-M | ecosystem: Environmental > Terrestrial > Soil >...
CACTCGAGCTGTTTTTCCATGTTCTCCTCGATCATGTGCATGGGAATGTGGCCCGGGCCTTCGTTCATCACTTGCACGTGTTGTTTCCAGGCGCGCTGGGTCAGCTCGCCTTGCGTGTAAAGTTCGGCGAATTGCGCTTCGTCGTTCGCGTCCGCGATTGAACCCGGCCGCAGGCCATCGCCAATGGAAAAACTGACGTCGTAGGCAGCCATGATCTCGCAGATCTCGTCCCAATGGGTGTAGAGAAAGCTTTCCTGATGATGCGCGAGACACCATTTGGCCATGATCGACCCGCCGCGTGAGACGATGCCCGTGGCGCGCCGGGCCGTCATCGGGATGTATCTTAATAGTACCCCGGCGTGGACGGTGAAGTAGTCGACCCCCTGCTCCGCCTGTTCGATGAGGCTGTCTCTATATATAGACCAGGTCAGCTCCTCGGCCCGGCCGCCGACTTTTTCCAGTGCCTGATAAATCGGCACGGTGCCGATGGGCACGGGCGAGTTGCGAATGATCCATTCCCGGGTGGCGTGAATATTTTTGCCGGTGGACAGGTCCATCACCGTGTCGGCGCCCCATTTCGTGGCCCAACGCATTTTCTCGACTTCTTCCTCGATCGACGACGCGACGGCGCTGTTGCCGATGTTGGCATTGATCTTCACCAGGAAATTGCGGCCGATGATCATCGGCTCGGACTCGGGATGATTGATATTCGCGGGAATGATGGCGCGGCCGCGCGCGACTTCGGCCCGGACGAACTCTGGTGTTATTTCGCGCGGAATCGATGCGCCGAACGCTTCACCGCGATGCGCGAAGCCGAGCGCGTTCCGCGCGATCTCAGACCCGTTCGGCGAGGCGCCGACCGGAGCACGCGAGGCGCGTGCGCTCCCCGGAATCTCTGACTTCTGAGCACGTCCGAGATTCTCTCGGACGGCGATGAATTCCATCTCGGGAGTGATGATGCCGCGACGCGCGTACGCAAGTTGCGTTACCGCGCCATTCTTGGCGCGCAATGGTTTGTTCTTCTCTGACCTCTGATATCTGACCTCTGACCTCTGGCCGTTGCGATCCGCAGCATGCTTCTCGGACAACCAGCCATCATCGCTCGCCTGAACGGCGCGTCCGTCGATTTCTTCCGCGTCGCCGCGCGCCAGAATCCAATCCCGCCGCAAGGGCGGCAAACCTTGCGCGACATCGCAACGGCAATCCGGATCGCCCCAGGGACCGCTGGTGTCGTAAACGCGCACCGGTTCGTTGATTTCAATCTCGCCGGACATTGTTTTGGTCGGCGCGAGAGCGATTTCGCGGAACGGAACGCGAATCTCGGCATGAATTTGGCCGGAGACGTAAATCTTTTTGCTGTTCGGCAAAGCGGAGGAACCAACCACGGATTTCACGGATGTAGACGGATTTTCTTTATTATTGGACGAGACGGAGCTCGTCCCTCCATTTGTTTCGGTGCCGTTCGGCTTATCAGTGTTCATCCGTGTAATCCGTGGTTAAACGAAAGATTCGTGCTTATTCGTGTCTATTCGTGGTTAAAAGATAAAGCCGTGCGCGGAGTTGCACGGCTGACCTCCCTGCGTCGGCATTACCCGCATCAGGTTCAAGGGGTCGTCCATTATCAAACGTCGGACCTCTCAGCCATCCGGCTCCCCCGCACTTTCTGAGGCAGACTACGAGCGCGAAGGTCGAAGTCAATTGCCCGTGCCCCCTGCCTCTTTGCCGTTGCGTGCAGGCGACACGCCTGCCACTACAGCAGGCACACTACAGATTATCAGCTAGACTTGAGGTTCGAGAATGAAGTCGTGGATCATTTTGTTCGCAACCCTCTTCGCACTGGCCGGTGATCTCAGCCCGGCTGCGACTACTACGCAACCAAGACATTTTCTTTGGCGGGTGGTAAACGCGCCCGCGCCGTTCTACGTGGTCGGTTCGATGCATGAGCTGCGCAGATCCGATTCGCACGTTGCAACCGAGTTCAACAAAGAAATCGATCAATCGCAGAAATTCATTTTCGAGCGCGACCCGGCTGACAACGATCCGACAAATATTTGGCGCAAGCTCAACCAGCACACGACCTACCCGCGCGGCGTGACAATCCAGATAAAAGTCAGACCCTCGACTTTCGCATTGTTAAACCGCATCGCGCGCATCCCGCTTGGCGCCTATGAAACCCAGAAGCCGTGGGCAATTGCCGCTTTCAATCTCAAGGCGCAGGGAATGGACACCGTGAAATCGCGCTGGAGCGTGGACCATTACATTTACGAAAAAATACGACACCGCGCCGAAACTGCCGGCCTCGAGACCATCGACGAATTCGTCCACTCGTTTTCGGAAATGAGCGACCGCGAAAGTGAATCGTTTCTTCTCCAATCGATCGAGTACGGTCAGCGGTCACCGGAGCTGCTCGATGAAACAATCGCGGCTTGGATGGCGGGCAGCCCGTCGCGGATCTACCAGCTTTATGCTCCGCGCCGAAACGGAGCCGACGGATATTGGCGCTGGATTGAAAGACGCACCGCGCTTTGGATACCGCGAATCGAAGATGCGATTAAATCGCGAAAACCAACAATGGTGATCGTGGGCGCGCTGCACGTGTCCGGGCCGCGCGGGGTGATCGCGGAGCTGGAAAAGCGCGGCTACAAGCTCGAGCAAATGTGAAAAGGTGGATCGAGCGGTCCCTTGCTCGATGTTAATTAAATGTCGGCGACGCCGAGTAGGTTTGCATCATCCGCGGAGCGGCCGATCCACCTGGCTCTGTGTTCTCTACAACCCGCGGTTAAAAATTACTTCGCCGCTTCCGCTTTCACGTTGGAGTGGAAAATCGCCAGCCACTTGCCGTTTTCCTCTTTCCAGACCGAGCCGGCGTTGTAGGTGCCGGACATATCTTTTCCATCCAACGTTCCCTCGATCTTCACGGTGTAAGTCGTGACGATCACGTCCTTCTCGTCGGAGAACATGTCGAAATCGCCGATCTCAAACGATTTGATGTCCCACTTACTCATGTCGGATAATTCTTTCGCCATATTGGACGCGCCATCCGCGTAAACGCAGCGGATGTCTTTATCGACAACTTTCTTGAACGCGTCGGCATTCTTGTCTTTGTAGGCCTGCCAGGCTGCTTTTTCTTTTGCCTCCACCGCAGACTTGTCCGGCGCGGCGAAGGAAACGGCGACTGTGGCTAATAGGAGAGCAACTGCGTAATTCAGAGATTTTTTCATAAAGGTTGGGTTGTTAGGCAGAGCGTACGCCCGCCTACCGACAAGGCAACGCAAATATCGCCAAAGCTGGGATCCGGTTATTCCTTGTTCGTTGTAGCCACGGGCCTGTGGCCCGTTCGTATACTGACGGCGCACAGCGCCGTGGCTACAGCAGGAATCGATTGCAGGCGAGACGGTCCGAGCCGGACTGGCATTGCCGCCACAATTGGATGCAACGTCGCGTTGCTTGCGACCGACACTGTCGCCTCTACAGTTGTCAGATGATGAAATCGTCTCTCGTTCCGATTCTGACTTTCGCGATCGCGCTGACTTTGTCCGCGCAGACAAAACCGGAGAAAAATCCGCCCCAAAAGAACGCCAAGAGCCGAGGGCAAAGCGCAAAGGCAACGGACGAAAACGCGAAGCCGATCGATCAGTCGAACTTCGATACCTCAGTGAAGCCGTCGGACGATTTCTTTCTTTACGCCAACGGCGGCTGGATCAAACGGACTGAGATTCCGCCGGACCAGACGCGCTGGGGCAGCTTCAATATTCTGATCGAACATAACAACGACGCGCTCCACGCAATCGCTGAGAAAGCAACCAAGACGAACAGCACCGATCTCGACACGAAAAAGGTCGGCGATTTCTACGCCAGCGGCATGGACGAGAAAACGATCGAAGCGATGAGGACCAAGCCGTTGCACGACGAGCTGGCGAAGATCGACAGTATGAAAGATCGCAACGATGTGCTGAATGAGATCGCGCACCTACACATGATCGGCGTGAACGCGTTTTTCAATTTCGGCTCCAGCCAGGACGACAAGGACAGCACGCGCGAAATCGCGAATGCGCTGCAGGGCGGACTTGGAATGCCGGACCGCGATTATTACACGAAGACCGACGACGCTTCGAAGAAATTGCGGGGCGCCTATGTCGCGCACGTTACGAAAATGTTGACGTTGCTCGGCGAACCGACGGCGAAGGCGGGAGAGGACGCGAAGAAAGTCCTGGCGTTGGAAACTTCACTCGCCCAAGCATCGCGGACACGCGTGGAGTTGCGCGATCCGCAAAAGAACTACAACAAGATGACGCCGGACGAGTTTCAGAAGCTCACGCCGGATTGGAATTGGCGCGATTATTTCAACGGAATCGGCCTGACGAATCCCGGCGAGATCGATGTTCGCCAGCCGGATTTCTTCAAGGCAATGAACACGGCGTTTACGTCGACACCGATCGATGACTGGAAAACTTACCTGCGCTGGCACCTGATCAACGCCACGGCTTCGGCGCTCTCCAATGATTTCGTGAACGAAGATTTCAATTTCAATGAAAAGATTTTGCGCGGGACCGAGAAAATGAAGCCGCGCTGGAAACGAGTGATCACTTCCGAGGACGGCGAGATTGGCGAAGCGCTCGGAAAACTTTACGTAAACGATTATTTCCCGCCGGCGGCCAAAGCGCGTGCGCTCGAGCTGATTAACAATTTGAAAGAAGCACTGAGCGACCGGATCAAGACGATTGAGTGGATGGACGAGCCGACCAGGCAGAGGGCGCTCGAGAAGCTGGCGGCGTTCCAGGTAAAGATCGGTTATCCGGAGAAGTGGCGGGATTATTCGACGCTGATGATCGATCGCGGCTCGTTTGTGTTGAACGAGCTGCGATCTGAAAATTTTGAAACCAAACGCGATCTGAACAAAATCGGCAAACCGGTCGACCGCACGGAATGGGGCATGACCCCGCCGACGGTCAACGCGTATTACAATCCGAAGATGAACGAGATTGTTTTTCCGGCCGGCATTTTGCAACCGCCATTCTTCTACGCGGACGCGGATGACGCGGTGAACTACGGCGGAATCGGCTGCGTAATTGGCCATGAAATGACGCACGGCTTCGACGATCAGGGTCGCCAATACGACAAGGTCGGAAATTTGACCGACTGGTGGACGCCGCAATCAGCAGAGGAATTCAAGAACCGCGCTCAGGCTGTGATCAATCAATACAATGAGTACGAGCCGTTGCCGGGATTGCACGTCAATGGCCAATTGACGCAGGGCGAAAACATTGCCGACATCGGTGGAGTAAAACTCGCGTACGCCGCATTGCAGAAAGCGCTCGATAAACATCCGGAAAATCGCGACAAGAAAATCGACGGTTTCACGCCCGAACAACGCTTCTTTCTTTCCTTCGCGGGAATCTGGCGATCGAAAACCCGCGACGAAGATCAAAAACTCCGGTTGAACACCGATCCGCATTCACCGGGACATTTCCGGGTCAATGGGCCGCTTTCGGATCTGCCGGAATTTCAAAAAGCGTTCAACATCCCGGACGGATCGCCGATGGTGCGAGCGGCCGATAAACGCGTGAACATTTGGTAAACCAAATGTAAAACCCAAATTCCAAATCCCAACGGCCCAAAAATCGTGAACGCGGAGTTTGAATTGAGATTTGGAAACTTCCTTGGGCTTTGGAGCCTGAGATTTGGGATTTATCGCGCTACTGTGCGATCTTGCCGCCCCAGGAAATGACTTTCGCCTTGGCGCCGGCGGCCTCGGCTTCTTTGATGTTGCCGGCGCGATTGTAGAAAAGCGACAGACTCGTCCAGCCGATCTGATCGTTCGGCTTTAGCTCCACTGCCTTCTTTCCGGCTTCGATGGCTTCGTTGAACCGGCCGACTTTCATCAATGCCATTCCCAGCGCGTGCCAGCCGTCGAAAAAGCTCGGGTCGAGATCGACACAACGGCGGTACTTTTCGACCGCGTTCTCCAACTCGCCGATGGCGAGATCGCCGTTCGCATCGTCGAAAATTTCGTCACGAGTTGGCATGGTCAGAAAACCACTAAGGAACACGAATTTACACGAAACAGGAAAACGATCTCAAGGCCACCTTCATTGGCGCCCATTTGTGTCGATTCGTGGTTAAACCCAACTTCCGTCGTTACACCTAGCCCTTGGCCGAAGCCGGGAATCGAATGTCGGCGGCCTGCTGACGATCCCGCAACCACTCTTCGAACACGTATTCCCGCGCGGTTTTCAGGTAACGCTCCTCAAATTTCATTTTTGCTTCCTGATATTTAGCCGGATCGGGCGGTTCGCGCTTATCCACGAGCACAATCACGCCGCCATCGATCCCCGGAGCGAACTCGCTCACTTCCCCGGGTTGAAGCTGCCCGGCAACATTCTTGACGATCATTGTCTCGACCGATTCGTTCTTCGGTTGCTGCGGATTCTTTGCGCCGACGTCATCGGACAACGTGAACGGCTCCATTTTTTCTGCTTTCAATCCGCCGGCCTGTTCCAGAGTGAATTGCAGCGGCTGACCCGCTTTCAATCCATTACGCAAAGTCTCGGCGGCTTTGCGTCCCTTGGCCATCGCCATGTCGCGCGCCTGTTCGTTCTTGATCGCATCGACGATCTTCTGCTTGGCCTCGTCGAGAGTGAGTGGGCGCGCTTCGGTAACGCTGACCAAATGCAAAATCGCAAAACCGTCGGCCGCCTGGACTGGATCGCTGATCGGCTCCTGCTGGGTCAGTTTGAACGCGGCCGAATTGAGCTGGGAGTCTGTTTTGAGTTTCGGATCGGGCGCAGAGGCGGTGAACTCTCCCGTGGTTTCGACCGGCAACTGAAACTTCGCCGCGATCTGGTGAAAATCCGCGCCTTTTTCGAGAAGCGCCTGCGAAACATCATTCGCGCGATCGGACAGCTTTTGAAGCGCGTCGATCCGCTCCCTGTCCTTCAATTTTTTTTGCTCATCGGTTAGTGCGAGGCGAACAAACTCGACTTTCCGCTTCGGTTCGGTCTGCAGCTCGGATTTGTGGGCCTCGTAATATTTTTTGATGTCGTCGTCAGACACCTTGATGTCTTTGAGCATGTCGGCCGTCCTCACGTGCACGACAGTGACAGAGTTCCTGGCGTAATATTGTTCGTAATTGGATTTGGCCTCGCTTTCCGGCAGCGACACTGACGAGCCGACGAGCCCCTTGATTTTTTTCAGGCAAAGCACGTAACTGGCAAGCTCACGCAGTTGCTCGTCGGTGAATCCAAATGACGGCAGAATTTCGCGCTCCACCTTGTCATACTTCGCGCTGTCGAAACCGGATTCGCCGTGAAAACCCGGGAAATTTCGGACCGTATCGACGATCTCGGATTCGGCCGGTTCAATCCCCAAACGGTCAGCCTCGTGACGCAGCACAGTGAGATTAACTATGAACGCGACCGCCCGTTGGTCATCGCTTCCCGACGCTGGCGCGAGCGCGTCGGTCAGATCGGAAATCCCCAACATTTGAGCAACGCCGAAAAGACGCGCGTCGCGCCGCGCTTCGATGGCTGAAATCTTTCGTCCATACATTTTGGCGAACTCATCGGAGCGGATCTGGCTGGTGTCGCTCTTGACGAAATAGAGACAGAACGGAAGGGCCAGGATCGCAATAACGATCATGAGCCAGTTGCGATGTTTACGGAGAATTTTGATCATGGGTGGGCGAGCAATTTACGGATTCGAGCGCGCCCGCCAAGTGATTTTCCTTGGAGGGACGCGCTCCGGCGCGTCCTCTTTACCAGTCCAATAGGTTGAGCTCGCCCTGATACGGCCAATCTTCTGAGCTGATAATCAGGCCGGCGCGCACGGGGTTCTCGATTACGTAGTCCCATTTTTCGTCGTAACTTTCGGTTCTTCGAAGCTGTGTGTCCCAGAAATGACGCTGCCAGATGGGCAACTGCGATGGATCATTCCATTGCTTCGTGACATCGGATTTCCAAAAACGCACCCACGATTCTAGCGGCATTGGGATCAAATCCGCTGGCGCGCAAAACAAATGGATATGGTCGGGCATGATCGTATATCGACCGACTAACCATGTCGGCTGCTTTGTCCAGGCTGCACGTAACAGGCGATGACTCGCTTCACTCGCGAGAACTTGCTTTCGGTCTTTCGTACAGACGGTCAGGAATATAATGATTGGTGTATTGTGACGTTCGACCGGAGGAAAATGCGGCGGATGCCGCCGCGCGGGCTTTTTCATGTTTGGGGGGACGACTCAGACTAAACGGACAGGACGGAGCCTGTCCCTCCAAATCTTAAGGCCGTGACGGAGCGCGTCCCTCCATGTCTTGCACCGTTTTCTGAATCAATTCCAACGCCCGTCGGACGTGATGTTCGGTCGTCAGAACGTTCCCGAGGCCGATCCGCATCACGGTGCGGCCACGCAATTTTGTTTGGGTCAGATAAGCCCGGCCGGATGCGTTGATTCGCTCGACGATTTCCGAATTAAAATCGTCAATGTTACCGGAGGACGTCCGCGGACGGTCAGAGGCGGATTGGCGGTTCGGCGAACCGCCGCTACCATTAAATCGGAAACAAATCACAGGCATCACCACGGGTGCCGCCAATTGGAACCGTTTGTCGGCCTTGATCCAATCGACGAGAAGATTGATGAGGCGCATTTGCTCTCTCAATCTCGCCGCCATTCCGGCGCGTCCGAGCGACCGCCAAATCACCCATGCTTTCAATGCGCGAAAACGACGGCCGAGTTGAATGCCGTAATCCATGTAATTTTTCTCGGCTTCGATCGTGTCGCCGCGCAAATACTCCGGCACCAGCGTGAACACGCGGCGCAAGCGCTCGAGATCGCGCACAAACAGAATACTGAAATCCAGCGGCACAAAAAGCGTCTTGTGCGGATTGATCACGATTGAGTCAGCTTCCCCCCAGCCTTTCGTAATCCATTCATATTCTGAAAGAATCGCGAACCCACCACCGTAAGCGCCATCGACGTGCAGCCACATTTTGTGCTCGCGACAAATGTTTGCGATGTCAGGGACCGGATCGACACTAGCGGCCGAGGTTGTTCCGACTGTAGCGACGGCGGCGAGCGGCCTAAACTTTTCCTTGAGATCGCGTTCGATCATCACGCGCAATGCAGCTACGTCCATTCGAAACTCCGCATCGCTCGGCACCCTTTGAACATTTTCTTCACCAAGCCCGAGCGCGATCGCCGCTTTCTCAACCGAACTATGGGCCTGGTCGGAAGTATAAATCCGAAAGCGTGGAAGATTTCGTCCGGTCAGGCCGAGTTTTCGCGTTGAAGGCGCGGCTTCTTCGCGCGCGACGGCAAGGGCGTGCATGATTCCAACCGACGCAGTGTCGTAGACCACGCCGCCGAATTGCTCGGACAATCCCATCCATTGCCGCAACCAATCGACCACGAGGGTTTCCAATTCCGTGGCCGCGGGCGACGTGCGCCACGTCATCGCGTTCACGTTCAACGGAACGCTTGCGATTTCGCCGAGAATTCCCGGCCCAGTTTGGGGCCAGCCGAAATAACCAAGAAACATTGGATGACTCCAATGCACCATTCCGGGAACGATTCGCCGGTCGATGTCGGCAAGAATCTCTTCAAACGGCTCACCGTTTTCAGGCGGCTGAGACGGCAACGCCGCCCGAATCGCACCCGGTTTGTCATTCGGCGCAACCCGTAACCCTCCGAGTTTTTCGCGAAAATCGGCGATCCAGTCAGCCAGCTGATGAACTTGTTTCCGGAAAACTTCCGGCGGCGTATCGCCGAGTGATGGTCGATCTTGCATTCTTCAGAAGAGAACCGCTAAAGAAGCTAAATCACACAAAAATTCCAGAACCGAAACGTGTAATCTACTGTACCCTCGTTCGCGTCATTTGGCGTATTTGGCGTATTGATTCAAAAGGCAAAGCCGAAACTGAAATGAAATGCGCCGAAGTCTTCGTCCGGACGAGGATCGGGGTTGAATCCATAATCGAGCCGAATCGGTCCGATCGGCAGTTTGTAGCGCAAACCAACTCCGAGCGCGTAACGCATATCGTCGAGACTTGGATGCTCTGAAGTCGGCAGAAGATTTCCGGCGTCGAAAAACGTCGCGCCCTGAAGTTCGCCGTAAATTGGAAACGTGTATTCGACATTGAAGATCGTATAAAACTCGCCGCCGACCGGATTGCCTTTCGGATCGAGCGGACCAAGATCGCGCTCGCCGAAACTGCGAACGGTGCTCGCACCGCCGTTAAAGAATCGTTCGTCGATCGGCAGCGTAGTCGGTTCGTCCGCACCGGAGTGATCGAGTGAGTGAAGAAACCCAACCCGAGCGCCGAAGGCGAGCGCCGACTGTTGAAACCAGCGCTTCAATGCGGGACCCGTTTGATCTTCCACAACGCCCGGGGTGAGAGATTTCGGTCCGAATGGCAAAAAGTAAGCAGCGCGGCCGGTACCTCGAATCTCTTGAACTTCGCTGCCGAATGCGGTTGAAGCGACATCGAGGGTGTTGTTGAAGAGAAACCCACGGGGCGCGACGAGCGGACTTTCACGCAAGTCCAGCGTCTGGGTGAAGCCGAGCGAATTCACGAAATAAGAAGTATCGCCTAGAAATCGTGGCGCAATCGACGTGCCGGTGATTTCGACGTGACGCGCGGCGAAAACCAAACCGGCTTCATATTGTTTGGTGATCTTGCGGGTCAACTCAACGCGATCGCCGAGTTCAAATTTGGAATAGCCGTCGTAGTCGAAAGTGAACGCGGATGCCCTGTTTCTGAAACTGAAGTCGGTATCGAACAAAAACGGATCTTCGTAAACAAACTCGCCTTTGTAACTTCGTTGCGAAACTTCTACCGACATCGTGATGGGTCGACCGTAACCAAACAGGTCCCGCTCACGAAATTGCGCGCCAACAATGCCGCCCTCAAACGTGCCGTAACCAAGCGAAAAGCCGACTTCCTTGCTCTTGGCTTCTTCGGCGGAAACGTTCAACAACAGCACATCTTCATCGGCAATCGGCGTCGGCTCGATTTTGAGCACGCTGAACAACCCGGTCTTCATCAACGTGCGAAATCTGTCATCGAGCGCCTCCGGACTGTAGATTTTACCCTTCAACCGGGTAAAACGTTTTTGGACAAAGCTCGGATGCAATCGCGTCAAACCGTTTACGAAAACTTCGCCGCTGAAGCGATAAAGCGGACCCGGTGAGATCGCGACCTGCACCGGAATATGGGCGGCCGGCGCGCGATCAGGCTCGGCCGTTGCCTCGACCTTCACTTCATAGTAACCGCGCGACTTGAAATAAGACTGGAGCCGCCGTGGAATGTCCGCCACACGGGCGTCGGTGAAGGGTTGTTTCAACAGGTCCGCTACTTGCCCGCGCAAGGCATCTGCGCCGTAAATCGTCTCGCCGCGAAACGTTACATCGCCGAAGAAATATTGCCGGCCTTCCCGGATCGGGATTGTAACGTCGACGGTATTTACGTCGTCATGATAGGTGTAGCGCGGTTGATCGACAGCCGCGTCGAGGAAACCTTCCGCTATGTAAAGACGGTGCACCAGCTCGGCGCCCTCCTGAACGTCCGAGCCGACAAAAGGAAGCGTGCGTTGCAATTTTGAATAACGCTGACGGGTCGGCCCGAGGACAAAGTCGAACAATTTCTTGGTGGGTTCGTGTTCGTTTCCTTGAAATGTAATCGTGCCGAGTGCCATTAACGGTCCCTCACTAATTTCCAGCCGCAAACTGTCGCGACCTTCGATTTTGTAACGCACCGTCGCCTTGGTGTAACCATGCTTGCGGTAAAAAACTTCGATGAAGAACGCGAGATCGTCCGCGCGCGCCGAGGTCAGACCGTACTGGTCGAGGGTGGCGAGCTGTTCTTTGACGGCGGAGCGCAAATCTTTTTCTTTGAATTCCTGCTGGCCGCTGAACTCGACCGCGGTGGTCGCTTGCGCGCGTTTTTCCTCCGCTTTGGCCACCGCGTTCTGCTGCTTCTGTTTCTCTTCCGCCCGCGGAACATCGACCGCGGTCTGGGCCGCGAGGTGAAACGCCGTGAGCGAATTACAGAAAACAACCAAACAAAAGCGACGCATCATCGGAAACGAATCAGATATTTTACCATGCCGCGATAATCGCCGCCGACACCGAGATCACCCAGCAGCACAAATTGATCGTTGATCTTGAAACGCGCAGTCGCCTGTTGCTGACCAGTGCGCGGATCGACCGTGCCGACGTCCAAATCCAAACGATCGAAAACTGAACTGCTTTGTGTCCCCTGCCCTTTCTTGAAAACTTTTCGGTAGAGTTGCTGGACGAGCAACATGGCGGCGCGTCCCGCAAGCACGTTGTTATTTCCGGTTAATTCCTCCCTGGTCGCGCCGGTTGCAAGCAGAGAAATGATTTCCTCCTGTGCCAGCGGCGGTTCGCTGGTGAAGATCGCCGCCGGCGCGAGCGATGTTCCGTAGATGTAAACATTCACGGTATAATCGCGAATCACCGATCTTCCGTGCATGTCGATCTTTGGGTTCAACGGATCGGAGGGATCGAAATAAAGAAACCCGGACGAAATTTCGAGCCGGCTGAACGGTAATGTCGCGTCCACATTGTCGAGCCGCACGTAACCGTCCAGGCCAGGATGCAAACCGGTGCCGGTCAGATGCAGATCGATGATGGCGCGGCCGTTGGCGAGATTCCCGCGGATCAGAAAAGGATCCTTCGTCTTAATCGCCACGTCGAATTTCCAATCGCGAAGCGGCGGTTGAGGAATTGAAAACTGCGGACGCGCCGACGGCGGCTGCGGCGCCGGGCGGCCGGGCAAACCGATCGGCATGAGATCGAGGTTCTTGAGGAACTGACTGTTGGTGAACGCGATTGTCCCAGTGACATTCGCGCTCGTAAACGGGCCGGCGACCTTTATGTCGGCATCGGCGCGCGCTGTCAGGGTGTCGTTGCGCGCGACCAACGCGCTGTCCGCCTTCAACTGCAAGTTTAAGTCGGCGTTGCGCAACGTCGGAAACGTCACCCCACCCGTCACCGTGAAATGTCCGCCGGAAAGTTCGCCGCGGCATTGTTCGATAGTCAGCGCATCGTTCTTAAAATTCAGACGACCTTTGAAATTTTGGACCGCCGGCAAGGTCGGGTCGGTCATGCGCGCGACGTTGATCGTCATATCGCCGCTTCCAGTCAGGACCGGTTTCCCGACGGTTCCGCGAACATCGACATCAAGCGCAGCGTCCCCGTCGAGTTCTTCCACCGCGGGAATAAACTGCCGCAAAAAGTTCACCGAACTGCGCGGCAAACGCAGTTTCGCATTCATGAGTGTGTCGTCCGGCAATTTCCCCTGGTTCGCAATTTTCGGAACGTCGAACGGGAAATTTGCCGTCAACTCGAGCGGCTGAATTTTCGCCTGCTGCAATTTTCCGCTGATAGTTAATTCCTTCCCCTTAGTCTGTGCCGTCAGATCGATCGACGCCGGTTCGAATTTTTCCAGATTCAGGCTCCGCAAATCGCGCATTTGGACGTCGAGCCGCGCGTTTAGATCGGCCAGCGTTCCGCCGGCATCGAATTTCACAGTCAACAAACCGGACGCCGCCGGCTTGAGTCCAACATCCTGAAAAAGTTGCTTGATGTCGAGGTTCTCGGATCGAAAAGTTGCCGTCACTTTTCCGTTGGACGGAAGAAGGGCGGCGTCAGTGCCAAGATTTTTCCAGACAAACGGAATCGAGATGTAACCGCCGGCGTACTTCGCCTGGCTTTGATCGAGTTCGATCTTGCTGATTTCGAGCGTGTCGCCTTTCGCGCTGGCAATCGCCTGGAAATACATCTTGTCGCTGCGCAGAAGAATCGTTGGAACGTCCAATCCGTCTGCGGAGTAGGTCGCGTCGGCATGCACTTCCAAGGATCGCGCGTTGCCGTACCGCCCGTTGTCCAAAGCTAGTTTCAGCTTTCCAGACTTCTTGAATGCCACTGCGTCGCCGCCGCCTTCCCACTCCACCACCAGCGAGCCGCCGAGGTCATTCTGATCTCCGAAGGTCCGCAGTAACGGGCGCAACTTCGACAAATCAGAAATGTTCGCCTGCAATTTTCCACTGTAACGGCGAGGGCCGCGAAGATTGACCATCGCGTTGACGATAACAAAATCCTGATCGTTCAATTTCGCGCTGACATCGTTCAAATAGACGACGCTATTCCAAACCTCGACTTGCGAGTTCAGCTGCGTGAAAACCAGATCGCGCATGTGAAGATTCGCCCCGAAAATCGACAGCCGGCCGTCGGCGACTCCGTTTTTCCATTCGATCTGCCCGTTGCCTTGCAGCGGTCCGCTTATTTTGTCCGGCGAATCCGCAATCCAATAGTCGGCCAGCTCTGGAACGTTTAGTGAGATGTCGATCTTCGCCGGTTGCTCCGGGATCCGGGCCAAATCTTTCGGCAGGGAATAGTCGCCGCTCACCGTGAATTCGTTTTGCTTCCGCTTCACCGCCAAATGATCGAACTTGATTAGATCGTTTTTGCCGTGAAGCGATCCTTCCACCGAATCGGCGACGTAATTGCGAAACCGAACGTTCGAAACCGAGAAAGTGGCCTCCGAGACGAGATCGTCAAACCACGGTTTGTTTGAATCCGCCCCCGGGATTTTCTTCGAAATCTTGATTGCCGCCTGCAGGTTTTCACAATGACCGTCCTTAAATTGGATTGAAGGCGCCGCCAGGGTAAAATCGCCGTCCAGTTTTGCGTTGCTGATATTCATTTTGCCGCTCATCTGCCCTGAGCCGCTGATCTTGGTTGGCATTGCCGCCGTTACCTGCTGCAAATCCGGAAGCGTGGCCGTGACCTCTAGCGTCGCTGGCGAGCGGCCAAAATCTCGAATGTCGCGTGGCAACTGCGTCGAACCCTTGACCTGAAACTCATTCTCTTGCTGCCTGATCTCGGCCGATTGCAACGTGGCCACACCGTTCTTCGCTATAATTTGAAAGTCGCCACGATCGAAGGCTGTTTGTTCCTGCCGAAAATCTTTGACGATCGCGGTCAGATTTCCATTCCAGGTCGCCGGAGAGTTGAGTAAGCCGCTAAGATCGACATCAACCTTCTCAAGTGAGCCGCGCAACCAATCCTGTGGCAACGCGGCGAACTTGTTGATGGCCGACAGCGGCACTTTCTCGGATCGGATGCGGACGTTGGTATCAAGTGAGTCGTGCGATTCGCGCAACGAGATCGCGCCGTTGATCGTTCCGTCCGCAACAGCGTAATCGAAATTGATTCCAAGTCTTCGCGCGGCGATCTGCGACCCGTCGAAATTGATCGAGCGAAATCGCTCGTCGTCACCGAGAACGAGGTCGCGCAAAGTCAGGCTGCGATTCGAGTAAGTTGCCTGCGCGGCCAGCCTTAGCCAGGTCTGTCCGCCGACGAGCTGGAGTTTCTCGACCCTGACTTCACCAGGCCGTTTCGGATCCAAATTAACATCGACATGCTCGGCGATGAAATCGTGCGGACGATTGCGAACAATAATCGTCGCGTCACTGACATGAATTCGCTCGGGGAAAATGTCCGGCAGCTCGATTTTGTTTTTCGGATTCGGCGGACGCGGGCGCAATGGCTTCTTGGCCGGATTCATCACCAGGCGCGCGGATCGAACCTCGACATTTTGAAGCGCACTCGAAATTCCATGGCGCAACAGCGTGAACAACCCGTAATCGACCCGGGCGAGATCGACATCGATCGATTCCACGTCGCTCGGTCCGGTCGCGACGGCGTGCAGATTCCTGACCGTCAGGTTGGTGAAAACACTGCCTTCGAGGCGAAACTCGGCCTTCAAGTGTTCCCTGGCCGCGTAGTGAAGGGCGATCTTGCGGCCTGTATATAATAAGACCGGCCGATGAAAGATCAGCAGGAGGGCGCAAAAAATCGCGAGCGCGATTAACGCACGGCGACGCCAACCCCCAGCGTGGATATTACCCTGACCATATTCGCCCACGACGGATTTACTCTACCGCTCGATGGGAAAGCGCAAATCGGGCCAGATCGCACTTATATATATGAGTTCCCGATTGCGCCCCGAGGCGTGTCGCGCCACGCTTGTCCGGTAAGAGATGAATCCGGACAAGCTTTTCAATTACCTGGACGGTAAATTGTCGCCTAACGAGCGGGCTGAGCTCGAGGAACGGTTCATGTCCGACCCGGAAGCGCGACGCGAGCTGTCGGTCGCTCGTCAGATTCATGACAGCCTGGGGGATTCGCGCGAGGTCGTTGGATTCGCCGAGGCAGAGCCAATCTCGGAGCGCGGCCCGGTCCTGGCACGAAGAATCATGGTCGCCTTTATGGTTCTGGTCACGGTGAACGTTGGATTCGGGATTTACGCGATCTTCTTTATGAAAAACAAAGAACGCGCCCGTGAGCGAACCGAACAAAATCGGACTGAGTTCACTCAAAGACTTTCCCAAACGGCAGCGGCGGCTTTGCCAACGCCAGCCTTGGCCATCGACGAAATCACATTCAACGTACCGGCGACGGAACGCGATGGGTTGACCAACAAAGTCATCGCGGCGGCAAATCAATCAGGCGGGTCCGCAGCAAAAGGATTGAGCAACGAGAATGGCACTTTGATTTTCGCTGAAATTCCGACCACACGACTCAACGAATTCCGTGAAGCGCTCAAAAAACTTGGCGCGACCGTTCCCTCGTCCGCTACCGAACCAAATGCAGGAGAGAAAACGATTCTCCAAGTGCGCATCGCCGGCGCGCAATGATCGCGATCACGCTCGCGCTGCCGGCCGAAAGCTCCGATCTTCGTCACCAACTGCGCGAAGCTCGGGAAGACGGCAGTTTGGTTGTTGGCGAGCTTAACAATCGCGCTGTCGCGATTCTACACACTGGAGTCGGGGCAAGAGACTGCAACGAGCGCATTGAAACGTTGCTCCACAAGGAGCGGCCACGATTGGTGATCAGCTCCGGGTTCGCCGGCGCGGTGATCGACAATTTGCAGGTTGGCGATCTGATCCTGGCGGAGAATTTCTCCGATCCACAATTGCTCGCGAGCGCCGAGAGGATTTTGATTGAGCGTAAACCGCGCCTTGTAAAACTTTTTACGTCGACCTCAATCGTGGACTCTGTTGACAAGCGAAACGAAATCGCACGCGCGTCCGGAGCCGCAGCAGTCGACATGGAAACCGGATCGATAGTCGGCGTTTGCGCCGCTCATGGTGTTCCGGTGCTATCGCTACGAGTCATCAGCGACACGCCCGCCCAACCGTTTCCGGCGCCACCGAACGTTCTGTTCGACATCGAGCGTCAGCGAACGAACTATGGCCGCTTGTTTACTTATTTATTAAGACATCCTTCTTCGATCTCCCGACTCCTGGGATTCGGTCGCGATATTAATCGAGTCCGCGCGAAGTTGACCGACGGAATCGTCGCGCTCGTCCAAGCGTTGTAGCACGGCGCTGCGCGCCGTCGGCGGCCCACAGGGCCGCGGCTACAGTTCCGCTGGCTCGACGTGCACCAGCACGTCGGCAATGCGGCGATCGCTCTCTTGAATCGCACCCTTCACTTCGTGCGCGATGCGATGGCCTTCTCGGACTGAAATGTCGCCGTTCACTTTCACATGAAGATCGACATAAAAGCTGAGTCCCATTTTGCGAATGAATAGCTTCTCAACTTCACTTACCCCCGCCACAGATCGCGCGGCGTCGCGCACAACATCGAAAATTTTGCCGCGCGGAGCGGTGTCGAGAATTTCATAAAGCGCAGGGCGAAGCAGTCGATAACCGTTGGCGGCGATCAGGGCACAGGCGAACAGCGCCGCCCAGTCGTCCGCGCTTTGCCACGCTTCACCACCGATCAGCGCGACCGAAATGCCGATAAAGGCGGCGACGGATGTCAGGGCGTCGGTGCGATGGTGCCATGCGTCAGTTTGAATCGCCGTACTTTCCGCGTTTCGCCCGATTCGCACGACGTAGCGATACAAAAATTCTTTGATGCCGATTGCGAGGACCAGAACAATCAACGTAAACGGCGCCGGCGCGTGTCGTGGAAGGAAGAGTTCGCGCACACTCGAAATGGCCAGACCGAGCGCGGCTGCCAGCACGAGGATCGAGACAACGATGGTTGCGAATGGTTCGGCTTTCCCGTGGCCGTAGGGATGCGTCGCGTCCGGCGGTCGTGAAGCAAACTTCAACGCACCCCAAATAATGAGTGATCCGCCGACGTCTAACGCCGATTCGATGCCGTCCGCGATCAGGACATAAGCGTTGCCCAACAAACCGGCGACGATTTTGATCGTGGCCAGGGCGATGTTGATAAGAAGTCCGAGAAGCGCAACCCGCGCTCCGGTTTGCAGATTGTTCGCGACAGGCTGAGGCGTTGGCACGGTTTCGGCGAAAGCTGGTTATCGAATACACGGCGTAGCTATCAGTAGCAAGCCGCCGCGGCGGCTTGGCCCCGTGCTTCCTCACATCGCGGCTCCATGTTATGCGGACAGCTTTCGGACAAACACGTGGCAACTCTACGGCGGGAGTGCCGGAGCGAAGCGACTGGCACTAGGGAAGCCGGGCGACCTACACTAATAAAAAAATTAGTGTAAGATGCGGCGCCGAATTCATGAAATGAACAAAACCATAAAGGTTGTCGTCTACGAAAGGCACGGAAATCCGGGGGATGTCCTCCAGTTTAAAACCGAAACTTGGCCGCAGCCAACCGCAGACGAAGTAGTTGTCGCAATGCGCGCGGCGCCGGTCAACCCGGCCGACATCAACGCAATCGAAGGAAAATATCCGGCAAAGCGCGAAGTGCCGGCGGTGCCGGGATTTGAAGGCGCTGGCGTCGTTGTTGAAGTCGGCGCCAATGTTTCAACCATCACGCAAGGCGCGCTGGTGATGTTGCCGCACAACATCGGCACGTGGCGCGAGGCGGTGGCAGTAAAGGCCAATGATCTGGTAGCAGTCCCGCCGGAGATCGATCCGGCCCAGGCCGCGATGCTGAAAATCAATCCACTGACGGCGTGGCGATTGTTGCACGATTATGTCGATCTCGCGCGCGGGAATTGGCTGATCCAAAACGCGGCCAACTCGGCGGCTGGACGCGCCGTGATCGCAATTGCGCGCGAACTCGGCTTCAAAACGATCAACATCGTGCGACGGACGGAGTTGATCGACGAACTGCGCGCCGAAGGCGGTGATGTCGTGCTAGTCGACGGCGAAAAGTTACGCGACGAAGTGAAAATGGCGACCGGCAGCGCCGCGATTCGACTCGGTTTAAACTCAGTCGGCGGGGACAGCGCATTGCGCTTATCCAACTGTCTCGCGTTCGGCGGAACGCTGGTGAGTTTCGGTGCGATGAGTATGCAGCCACTGAAGATCCCGACTGGACTTCTGATTTTCAAAGATCTGCGGTTTCGCGGAATCTGGATCAATCATTGGTACGACAACGCCACCATGGCCGAGCGAATGGCTGCTTTTAACCCTCTGTTCGACATGGCGAAGCGCGGATTATTGAAAACGAAGATCGAGAAAACGTATTCGATCGATCAAGCTAAAGAGGCTGTGACGCACGCGATGCGCGACAAACGCAGTGGCAAAATTATTTTCGAATTTAAAACGTGACCGTAATCGTTGTTGGTGCAGGGATTAACGGGGTTACTTCCGCGATCGAGTTAAAAAATCGCGGGCACCAAGTTGTCCTGATCGATCCCGGACCCCTGCCCTCTCCGCCCGCTGCATCGACCGACATCAGCAAAGCAGTCCGCGCTGCCTATGGTCCCGACGATGATTATACCGAGCTGGCCGAACGCAGCATTCCGATCTGGCGGGAGTGGAACAAGAAATTCGGGACCACGCTCTATCACGAAACGGGTGTCCTGTTCGTCTGCCAGCAACCGATGCGCCCCGGCGATTTTGAATACGAGAGCGCACGCGTTCTGAAAAAGCACGGACATCTATTCGAGCCGTTTGATCGCGAAACGTTTCATCGACGCTTTCCCGCGTTTGCGACTGATCGATTTCACGACGGGTTCTTCGATCCGGAGGCCGGCTACGCGGAGAGCGGTCGCGTGGTCGCGACGCTGGTTGAATACGCGAAATCGCTCGGCATTGAAGTGCGCGAACGCGTAAAGGTCGCTTCGCTGGATGAAGGCGACAATTCCGTCAAAGGAGTTGTGTTGGACGATGGAAATAGAATCACCGGCGATGCGGTGGTGATCGCGGCGGGCGCGTGGACGCCGTATATCCTGCCCTCGACGAAAACGTTTCTCCGCGCGACCGGCCATCCGGTTTTTCATTTGAAACCGTCTACTCCGGAACTTTTTCTTCCGGAACGCTTTCCATTTTTCGGCGCCGACATTTCAACTACGGGTTTCTACGGTTTCCCGCTGAACAACGGCGTCGTGAAAATCGCCAACCACGGCACAGGTCGGGAGATGTCGCCAGATTCGCCCGAGCGCGTCGTGACCGCGGACGAAGAGGGCGACTTGCGCGAATTTCTGAGGGCGACAATTCCATCGCTGGCCGACGCGCCGATTGTTTACACGCGCATTTGCATGTACTCGGACACCAATGACGGCGATTTCTGGATCGCATCCGATCCGGCACGGCCAAACCTGACCATCGCGACCGGAGATTGCGGCCACGGATTCAAGTTCGCGCCGGTCTTGGGCGAGATCGTCGCCGACGCGGTCGAAGGCAAACCGAATCCGATCCTGAAAAAGTTTCGCTGGCGTCCGGAAGTGAAAGCCGGCGTGACCAAGGAAGCCGCGCGGTATCAGCCAGAGTAGTAGCGTAGCAGCGCGAGCCAAATCACTTGGACTGCTCGATCGTACGAAGATTGAAAATAGCCCGACGTTTTAACGCCGGGTTTATGATCGACGAATAGAACAAGTCCGGCAGGACGAAAGAGACATTCTGCCGTCCCTGACGGGACTCGGAATGTTCGTACAAGGTTACCCAGCGCTGAAGCGCTGGGCTATTATCGCTGAGAGATATTTCACGCGCCGAGATTTGAGGGCCAAAATTCGGCACTCGTAGAGCGCCGCTACAAACTTACGCAGCGCTGAAGTGTTGGGCTATTCTCTTTCGAAGACCGCTCGGTACTCCGGAGTGTAGTCATCGCACTGTGCGGGACGCGACGCTTCGTGCAGCGAAGCGGCTGCAGTTATTACTTCTGCGCTGTTTCTTTCTGCGCAGGTTCTTGGTGCGCCGGCTCTTTTTTCGGCTGCCGCTTCAACAGCGTGATCTGTTTGATCCGCGCGGAATCAGACGGGCTCCAGGTGGCGATATCGGGATCGTCTTTGAACGCGTTGTGCACAATGCGGCGCTCGTACGAATTCATCGGCTCGAGCTGAAGCGATTTTCCGGTAGCGCGAACCCGCTCCGCCAAACCGCGCACTCGTTGCACAATCCGGTCTTCCCGCATCGAGCGGTACATTTCGCAATCAACCACGACTTTGGGCGCGTCCTTGTCTCTGGCCTGAAGCAATCGGTTCAGTAAAAACTGGATCGCTTCGAGGGTCTCGCCGTCACGCCCAATCAATCGGCGACTTTCCTCGGTATAAACTTGCAGGACCAGGTTCCCGGCTTCGTTTTGCGATTCGTCGATCTCAACGACGAAACCGAGATAGCCGAGAATGGTGTCGAGTAATTCTTTCGGCGTCATCATTTTCGTTTTGCGGCCGGAGCGACTTTCTCGAGCGTCGGCATCGGTTGTCGTTTGTTGTAATAGAATTGCACGATGCTGAAAAGGTTCTGTGTGGTGTAATACAATGCCAGAGCCGCGGCAAAATTGTAGCAGATAAACAAAAAGATCAGCGGGGTGAACATCATCACCCGGCGCTGCGTGGGGTCGCCGGTCTTCGGCGTCATGGCCATCAACCAGATCTGCGTCGCAGCCATGCACAATGGAATGACATTGATCGGCACGCCGAACAAGTGCGCGACGGTATCCGGTTGCGACAAATCCTTCACCCATAAGAACGACGAGTTCCGAAGCTCAACGGCCTGGCCGAGCATTTTGAACAGGCCGAAGAAAATCGGAATTTGAATCATCATCGGCAGGCAACCGCCGACCGGATTGATTCCGTAATCCTTGTAGAGCTTCATCACTTCCTGATTCATCCGCGTCGGATCGTCCTTGTATTTGTCGCGCAGCTCCTGGACTTTCGGATTCAGAAGCGCCATCCGTCGCATCGACTTGTTCGCTTTGCCCTGCAACGGCCAGAGCACGATCTTCACAACCGCAGTGAGGGCGAGAATCGACCAGCCGTAGGAACCGAGAAAACCGTGCAGCCAGTTGAGGAAGTTGAGCAGGAACTGGCTCACAATCTTGAACACTCCGAAATCCATGATCTCGGCTTGGTTGTGATCGAGGCGAGCCAGGCGATGGTAAATTTTCGGTCCCGCCCAGATTTCAAATCGCGCGCTGTAAGTCTGGCCTGGCGGCAGCTGGAAGGCCGGCATTCGCAACGCGCCCACGAGTCCAAACATTTTTTGCTCCGGTGAAATATCGTAACGCCGTCCCCATACGCCATTTCCTTTCGCGGTCAGCGGCGCAATCAGGGTCGTGAAAAACTGATCGCTTACCGCAGCCCAATCGGCGTTGGCGAGATCCTGCTGATGGAACGGCTGGGGCGCGCGCGAACCGATTCCAAGAAGTCCGCCGCCGCCGCCGAACCAGTTAACGTCCACGCCTTTTGCCTTGCCGTCCACGCACCAGACGAGGCGGGTATAATAAGAGTAATCTTTCGGGTGGATCGGGGCGGCGGACCCGAGTGTCACAAAATAACCCGGGTTCGAGTAGGGTTGCGTGCCACCGTTCACCATGTCGACGTCCATCTCGCTGAGGAAGTTGTCTTTCTTTTCCTTGCCTGGGGGAAAGAAGAACTTTTTGCGAACAGTCACGTTTTCTGCCGTGTGCTCGCATTTGATTCCGCCGTCCGGTTCGCGACTCAAATGGAATTCGTCGAGTCGCGGTGCGTTTGGCTGCTCGATGATCGCGCCGATCGGCATCTGCTCTTTTGAATCCAAGACAACGCGTCGTTGATCGTCCTGGCTGGCGATTTGATTCAACAGCACCGCTTCAGCAATGCCGCCGCCGCGATTCGTCAGATGAAGTTCGACGTCGTCATTGCGCAGCGTTTCCGTTTTCTCGGCAAACTCCGGAGCCGTCTGCGGCGCCGGTGTCGCGCTGGCGGTTATGGCAGGCGACGGGAACGGAGCCGGCGTTGCGCTAACGGAAACGGGCGGGGTCGGCGAACCGGCGACCGCGAGGTGTTGCTGTCGCAACTGCTGCGACTGCTTGCCGACATAAACATACCAGCCGATCAAGCCCAGCGTGCAAAGAGCAACAACAATCCATGCGGTTCGGTCCATAAAATTCCTGGCGACTACGAATCACGCGCAGCGGTTGGCTCGCGGAACCGGATCTTCACCGGAGCCGCCCCAGGGATGACATCGGGCGACTCGTTTCAGTCCCAAAAAAATTCCGCGCACAGTTCCGTGCGACTCGATTGCCTGCAAAAAGTATTCCGAACAGGTCGGGTGAAACCGGCATCCTGAGCCCGGCCCGCCGATGGCGACCAAAAGCGGCGAAAGCGTGACCTGGTAAGCTCGAATAAAAATGCGAATCAGCATGCGCATCAGGCGGCTAGAATAGAAGCGCGTCCAGCCAGACGCAACCACTCAGCTTCCAGCTCCGCGTAAGGGGCTTTCGCCGCGGACATGCGCGCGATCGTCACGATCCAGACTCCATCGAGAATCTCATTCTGATGTTTGCGCACAATTTCGCGCAATCGGCGCCGAACTCGATTGCGCACTACAGCGCGCCCAATGGCGCGTGAAGTGATAAACCCGGCGCGGAAGCCTTTGCCTTCACCGGCGACAGCGCTCAGCACCAGTAAGTGCCCCCGTTGGACGCGGCCTTTTTTCCTGACCTGCTCGAACTCCGGTGAACGCGTCAATCGCCGGCTCTTGGGAAATGCGAAGGGTTTCGCGGGCACGCCGCCGATCTTACACGCGCGTACAGCAAAAGTCTTTCGCCCGCCTGAAGCGAACGAAAAACTTCGCCAACGTACAGCTTCCCGCGTCCTTAAGGAGAAGGCGACGTATTAACGTTAATGTCTGTTTTGGTTTCCGTCTTGGTCGAGGGCGCCGGCGATTCCTTGATGATCGTCGTGTTGCTTTCCTTTTTCTCGGCCGGCGGATTTGTGACGGTGGTTTCCTTTTGCTCACAAGCCGCGAGCAACGCGGTCCCCATTAAAAGGCAGATATATTTGTTCATGTAAGGCTTTGACGGACGCTCGCCGTAATTATTTAAGGAGTCGGCGTCGGCGACGCCCACGAACCGGTGAGATTGGTGTTTTCAGGCTCTGTTGTCGGCGATTCGGCAGCCGGCGGTGGCGGGGTGCTCGCCGGCTCGGCCGCGTTAGTCGCTGCTTCCGGCGAAGTGGTTGGACTTGTCGCCGGTGTGACAGTTTCAGTTTTTTGTTCGCATGCCGCGAGCAGCGCGGCGCCGGCCAGAATGCAGATGTATTTCTTCATAGACAGGAAGTTCGGCTAATCATGATTCGGAGCAAGCGTGCCCAACGGTTGTGACAATCAGACCTAAAACGGCGGTTCGTATTTCAAACCATGCGCTTCAGCGACGGCCTGGCAGGTGAGCTTGCCATCGAGCGTGTTGATTCCGCCGGAGAGCGCAGGTTGTTTGAGACACGCTTCCTTCAAGCCGCAGTCGGCCAGCAATTGTACGTAGCCGTAAGTCACGTTGGTGAGCGCCTGCGTCGAGGTGCGCGCATACGCTGCCGGCATGTTGGCCACGCAATAGTGGGTCACGCCTTCTTCGACGTAGACGGGATCGACGTGCGTAGTCGGTCGCGAAGTCTCGGCACAGCCGCCCTGGTCGATCGAAATGTCGACAAACACGCTGCCCCGTTTCATTTTCCGCAACATCGCGCGCGTGATCAGTTTCGGCGCCTTCGCTCCGGGCAATAACACGGCGCCGATCAGCAGATCGCAATCCGGCATGAGATAATCGAGGTTCGCTTCGCTGGAATACAGGGTATGCAAATCCTCCATGGCGAGATCGAGAAACCGCAATCGTTCGACATCGATGTCCAGGATCGTGACATCGGCGCCCAGACCTTTTGCCATCCGCATGGCGTTCACTCCCGACGTTCCTCCGCCAATAACGACCACGCGGCCCGGCAAAACGCCCGGCACGCCGCCCAGCAACACGCCGCTGCCGCCGTTGTGTTTCGCCAAAAAATTCGCGCCCATCACGACCGACATTCTTCCGGCGACCTCGCTCATGGGTTCGAGCAACGGCAATCGGCCGTTCACCTGGATCGTTTCGTAGGCAATGCCAGTCACGCCGGATTTCAACAGCGCTTCGGTGAGCGCCTTGCTCGCCGCCAAATGCAAATAGGTGAAAAGGATCTGGCCCTTACGTAAAAGCGGGAATTCTGCCGAGAGCGGCTCTTTCACTTTCACAATCATCTCGGCGCGCTTAAAGATTTCCTCGGCCGAATCGATGATCTCAGCGCCCGCTTTTTTGTATTCCTCATCCGAGTAACCGGAACCAACCCCGGCATTTTTCTGCACGATGATGGAGTGGCCGCGCCGTTTCAGTTGGTCCGCAGCCGACGGCAGGAACGCGACGCGCTGCTCTTGCTCTTTAATTTCCCTGGGAACGCCAATAATCATGCAGACAGTGACCAGTGATGAGTGACAAGTGACAAGCCAAAAATGCAAGACGAGGAGCCTTTTTCTCGTCACTCGTCACCTGTCACTAATTGAGTGACGGATCGTCCGGCGCGGCCGCGAGCATGCGATACCACGGTCCAAGTTTGTTCATGATATCGAACCAGAGCCGCGAGAGTCGCTCGAATTTCAACGCCGCGCGGCTCGGCTTTTGTGCGATCCAGGCTTTTTGTTTCATCTCAGCCTCGAGCTGGCCCGCGCTCCATCCGGCATAACCAAGGAACGCGCGAACCGCCGGTGGATCACCAGCCACGTCGAAAACCTCGGTGAGCGCTTGCTGATTCAACTTCAGGCCTTCGCCTTTGTGCCACTCGAAGGCCGCGAGCATGAGTTGATCGTTGCCAACGGGCCCACCAAAGAAGACCGGGACGTCCGCCAGATTCTGGGGCGGCGTTTCGGTCACCAGATCCGACACACTTTTGTCGAGCGGTTTATTAATAATGACGCCGATTGCGCCATCATCCGGATCGTGCGCAGAAATGAACAGCACCGTCCGCCGAAAATTAGGGTCGAGCATGCTTGGGTGCGCCACCAAAAGCGATCCCGCGAGACTCCGAGGCTTTTCCGGACCCAAATCGCGCATACAAAATTAAACCGTGCATCGCAGGCTTCCGCAAGTGTCGGAGACGCCTTCGGACAGGTAGTCGATGCCTGGTCAGCTTGCCATATTAACTCCGACAAAATCTGGCACTTGCGCGCAAACCGAAACGTGGTGATAATTTATGGAAATTTTTGTTGCGGCGCTGACTAAGCTCGGCTACTAGCACCACAGCTTTAAAAATTGTTCTGGGGGGAACAGCCGCCCTTCACGCCCATCGGGTGTGGGGGGCGGTACTTTTTTGGAGGCATACGCCTGCCGTTCGTTTACCTCTACTCTTGCTCTTGCTCTTGCTCTCACTCCCAGGAGATTGAACAAAACGTCGAACACCGAACGTCCAACAATGCCAGTGCGGCTCGCACCAATGTCGAATTCTGAAACGGAGTCCGGAAGATTCTCGTGGCCGATCGCCATTACCCTGGTGGTCTTGATTATTGCGGCGGCGGCCGTGTTTGTCTTCCTGCGCTTGGAAACCTGGCCGGCCCGCACCATCGGTCAGGGAACGGACGACCTCGAGCGCCTCGGAAAAGATTTACGATCCGCGTTCATCGACATTGCCCAATTGCAGCCACGGATCACGATCAACAATCAGACGGCCGTCAACCAAAACGCTTCGCCAGTGGCCGAGCTGGCCACCCTCACCAGGGAGTTAAAAGTGAAACGCGAATTCGCGCACACCTGGGCTGGCAGCTCGAAGCGGATCAAGTTGAGCGGCACTTTTCTGATTAAAGCGGGCTTTGACTTGCGACAGGACGTGATGGTCGACGTTCGTCCCGACGAGATCGTGATCACGCTTCCGCACGCGGAAATCGTCGGCGTCGAGGAACAGCGGGTCGACGTGCTGGCGTTGGAGAACGGTCTTTGGAACCGCATCTCGGGCGCGGATTTGCAAAACGAGCTGGCTCAGCTTCCGGAAATGGCGCGGAAACAGGCGATCGAGATTGGATTGCCCGGTGACGCGGAGCACGAATTGCAACATCAGCTCAACAAACGGATCCGCGCCCGGCAACCGATTCGCCTGGTCTTTACGAATCCTGCGCCGGTCGAATCATCCACGCCCGGCGCACCGAAATAAACCGACTTTCCGCGCTGGAGATTTGCGATTAAAGCAATGACCACGCGATGCCACGAAAACGTCTGTTCTTGATCGCCATCATTGTGCTGGCTGCGCTTGCCGGCATCGCCTTGTCGCCTGCGCTCGTTACCCGCGCGATTCGCGGATGGCTTTACTGGCAGGCCCGCCGCCAGCATTTAAAAATTGAGATCGGAAAAATCAACGCACCATTCCTGCGTCCCGTTTCGATCGATCACATTCGGGTCACCAACGAGGCTACCGTTGCGACCCAAATCGAGTTGAACGTCGAGCACCCGACGCTTCGGCTGAATCTGGCGAGACTCATTTCCGGCAAAACAGATGGCGTTCGCGGATTGTCGGTCCAAAACGCGCGCGTGGAAGTTCGCCGCGACTTTTCCGGGAGCAAGCGCCCGCTAGACTTCAACTGGGGCGCATTACAAGCATTGCTCCCTGTCAATTTCGAAATCTCCCGACTCGATCTGCGGGTTGAGAACGGCCCCACGGTTGTGTTGTTGCGCAACGCTTCGATTTCCGGAAATCAAATCGAGTCCGGCCGCTTTTCCGCCGACGAAGTCGCGATCACTTCGCCGATGTTTCGCCAAACGTTCTCCCAACTCCGCGGTGCGACCAAATGGCAGGAGAGCCGGCTGACGATCGGCGGACTGAATCTCGCCCGCGGACTCGATCTTGAATCCCTTCTGATCGACCTTTCAAGATTGGATGGCGAGCGCGCCGATCTTCAATTCGATCTCGATGTCTTGGGCGGAAAAATTCGGGCCAGCATTTCCAATGAATGGGCCGGACAACATTCGATCTGGAACCTTGCCGGCACGGCAACGGGAATTTCCCTCGCCCAAACATCCGAGGTGTTTGGATTCACCGATAGGCTTGGCGGATCGCTTCGTGCCTGCAACTTCACCTTTCGGGGCGATCCACGCGACCCCCTCAGCGGGACGGCGTCGATCTGGACGGAGCTCAATGGATTGAGCTGGCATAATCGCGCCGCCGATTTGATTATGCTTGGCGCGGTTTATTACAACCGCCAGATCCAGCTGCAGCAGCTCTACATCAAACAACGCCAAAATCAGTTAACCATGAATGGCGATGGCGCGTTGCCTTCAAAATCCGCCGACTGGTTGAATCCCGACTTTCGCGGCCAAATCTCGGGATCGATCAGCGATCTCGGACAATTTGCCGAACTGTTCGGGGCTACGCGCGGGGATTTTGCAGGCGTGATCGCAATTGAAGGAACGCTCAATGCGCGCGAGAGAAAACTCGGTGGTCATCTCACCGCATCCGGAAATTCGTTGTCGCTCTTCAAGCGACAGATCGATCGATTGAGCGCGAAGATAACCCTGAAAGCAAGCGAGCTTGAGCTCGAGCAATTTGAAGTCGCTCGCAAGAAAGATTTTGTTCGCGCCCAGGGTACAATCGACATCTCCCACGAGCAGGATTACTCCGGCAACATCGACGCGAAAGTAGGCGACGCTTCCGAATATTTTTTACTCGGGCGGACAGCTTCCGGTGCCGCGACTCCAGTTCAGCTCGAGGCTAAGATTTCCTCCGGACAATGGAACGCGCATGCCGCATTTACGTTGCCCGGATCGAGTCAGGTTGATGTAACGGCGAAGTTTCCATTTAAAATCGGCGAGGATTGGAAAGAGTTTCTCGCCTCGCCTCTGGACGCGCAGATCAGTTTTCCGACTGTCGTGCTGGCGAGCGCACCGCAACTGTTTCACCCGCCGGTATTCAATGAGGGAATCTTGAGCGGAGCGATTTCCTGGAGTCAGACCCTTCAACATCCAAATATCTCCGGCGAACTGCAGCTGCTTAATTCCAGGCTGCAAAACGCGCCGATGGATTTCACTCAGGCAACTGCGCGAATCACTTTTGATGGCGAACACGGAAAGATCGAATTCTTGAACGCCACGACCGCTGACGTCGATGTCTCGCTTCGTGGCGACATCGAGGTTCGCGATCTGGCCGCAGCGAAGATCGACATCTTTCCGAGCATGCCGGTTTTTGAACTGACTACGCCGCCGAATTCCTGCGTGAACCGAATCAACCTGCAACCGATCGGAATCACGCTCGCTCCGATGATCAATCAAATCGAATTGCGCGGAAGCGTTTTCGAAGGGGGTTGGACAATGACCTCACGTCAGGCTGTCATCTCCGCTCAAGGCCAACCGATTCCGACCGACGCAACCAAGATCCCGTTGTGTTTCGGAGAAAAGCCGGCGCAGCAGACGTTCACGTTCGGTCTGCATCCGAAGCCGACGCCGGTGCCTGAACGACCGCGCAAAAAGTCGAAGCGCCGTTAGTTGAGTGCCGACGGATTAAATTTGCGAGACTCCCTGCAAAAAGAGCAACATGGCATCTTGAATGCAATAAGCATTCAAGTTTCAGAGAGGCATAAGGACAACTGGATGCGATCCGCAAAGGCGGACCAGATCAGGTTTCCGTCACTGTGGCTGAAAATGCTTCGACCGCGCGAGGCACCGACAATGCATTTTAACTGCGCGGTCTCGCTCGTTGTAACACCGGGGCTTCGGCCCGGTGATTCGATTTTGATCGCGACCGCGCTGAAGAGCGGTGTTACTAACAAAGGCGCTACAGAGTGACGTCGCCGCGCCGTTCCGATTTCGTTGTCACCAGCCAGCGCGTCAACTTCTTTTCGAGCTCGCGCGTGAGATTCACTCGGAGATCCGCACTGGCATCCACCCGCAACGGTTCGTCATTTGGTCGATCGAATAGGAGTTGCACGCGACGTTGACCCGGCGAGCTCGCCAGCAACTCGCGTACTTCGCGCAATTCTTCGCTTGTTGTTGCGCGTGAAAATTGCAAAAGCACCGCCGGTTCGTCGACGGGGCTGCCGTTGCCATTTCCGCTCCTGCTTCCGTTTGATTTGTTCGCTGCCGGAACCCTTACTTTTTGCGCAGTCGCGCGGAGAGAATCGCCGCGATTGTCGATGGTACCGCGGACCTCGACCACGCGACCCGGTTCGAGAAGCTCCGATACCGTGACGAACACATCATTCCAAACCACAATCTCGATGGCGCCAGTTCGATCTTCCAGCCAGACGACCGCGAATGGTTTGCCCTCTTTGCGAGTGAATTTCTTTTCCGCCTGGACGATAACGCCCGCGATTCTGAACTGCGCGCGATCTTCCAAATCGCCTAACGAGGCGATCGGCTGATAAGTCTTGCCCGCGAAAAGATCGGCATAGGCGTCGAGCGGGTGGCCGCTGACATAAAATCCGAGCAACTCTTTTTCGTAAGAAAGTTTTTCGTGATCGCTCCACGGTGCCACCACGCGTTTTCGCGTGGTCGCGGCGTGCGTTTCTTCGTCGAACAACGAAACCTGACCAACCGTGCGGTCCCGGTGCGCCGCCGCCGCGGAGGCGAGCGATTCGTCGATGCAGGCAAAAAGTTCGGCGCGATCGCGAGCGAGAAAATCAAAAGCTCCGGCCTTGATCAGGCTTTCCAGCATCTTTCGATTTGCGATGCGGGTTCCGATTCGTCCGCAAAAATCTTCCAGCGAAGTGTAATCCCCCGCCCGCTCGCGTTCTTCGATCGACATCTGCATGGCCGATTCGCCCACGTTTTTGATCGCCGCGAGTCCATAACGGAGTGCCACCAATGTGGGAGCGGCCTCAGTGCCGCGATTTTGTTTGTCTCGATCAGAGTCGGGACGCTGAGGTCCCTCCCACATTTCCGGTGTAAATTTCAGGCCGCTTTTATTAATGTCCGGGGGCAAAATCGAGATCCCCATTCGCTTACATTCGCCGACAAACACCGAGATCTTGTCAGTGTTGTTAATTTCGTTGCTCAGCAATCCGGCCATGAACTCGACCGAATAATGGGACTTTAGATAGGCGGTCTGATAACTGATAACGCCGTAGGCCGCACTGTGGCTCTTGTTGAATCCGTAGCCGGCGAATTTTTCCAGCAAATCGAAAATCGCGTTGGCCTTCTTCTCCGGGATTTTGTTGGTGCGGGCGCAGCCTTCGATGAAGTTCTGGCGCTCCTTCGCCATTTTCTCGCGATCTTTCTTGCCCATCGCGCGCCGGAGCAAATCGGCTTGCGAAAGCGAGTAGCCGCCAAGTCTGCTCGCCGCCGCCATCACTTGCTCCTGATAAATCATGATGCCGTAAGTGTCGGAGCAGATTTCTTCCAAGAGCGGATGAAGATATTTGATCGGTGTGATTCCCTTCTTGGCCTTTACGTAATCGGGAATCAGTTCCATCGGACCGGGCCGATAGAGCGCGATCAACGCGATGATGTCGTCGAGCTTCTTGACCTCGAACTGCTTCGACAGGTTGGTCATTCCGCCCGATTCCATTTGAAACAAACCGATCGTTTCGCCGCGGTTGTAGAGTTCGAACGCCGCTTTATCGTCGAGAGGAATATTTTTTGGCGAAAACTCCGGCTCACGTTTGCGAATCAAATTCACCGTGTCTTCGATCACGGTGAGCGTTTTCAATCCGAGGAAATCCATCTTCAGCAGCCCGAGATCGTTCAACGGTCCCATTGGATACTGGCTGATCACGTCGTTCCCTTTCACGTCGCGACAGAGCGGGATGTAATCCGATAAATCGCGATCTGCGATGACGACTCCGGCCGCGTGGACGCCGGCGTTGCGCGAAAGTCCTTCCAGCGTCTTCGCATATTCGAACAGCTGTTTCGTTTGCGCTTCGGTCGCAATCGCGCGTTTCAACTCCGAATTCTTTTCAGCCGCGGAATCGAGCGTGATTCCGAGCTCGTTCGGAATCATTCGCGCGATCCGATCGGCGTCGCGATACGGCAATCCCATTACCCGGCCGACATCGCGGACGACGCTTTTCGCTTTCAGTTTTCCAAACGTGATGATCTGGGCAACGCGGCGTTCGCCATATTTCTGGCGGACGTACTCGAGAACTTCGCCGCGGCGCGCCTCACAAAAATCGACATCGATATCGGGCGGCGACACGCGGTCCGGATTCAAAAACCGCTCGAAGATTAATCCGAATTGCAGCGGGTCGATGTCGGTGATTCCCAAAACGTAGGCAACCAGGGAACCAGCGGCCGAGCCACGCCCAGGTCCCACCGGAATGCCGCGGCCTTTGGCGAAGTGGATGAAATCCCAAACGATCAGGATGTAGCTGACAAATCCGGTCCGCTCCAGCACACCAAGCTCATAGGAAAGGCGTTCGCGAAGTTGGCCGTCGACTTTTGCGCGTTCTCCGTAACGTTCCTGGAGCCCTTTGTCGCAAAGTTCCCGTAAATATTTCTCGCGCGTTTGTCCCGCCGGCACCGGATATTCAGGATACTTCGAGCGCCCAAACTCGATCGTGACGTCGCAACGTTCGCCGATTGCCAGCGTGTTCGAGACAGCATCGGGATGATCTTTGAACAGCGCCCGCATTTCCGCGGGCGACTTGAAATACAACTCCGGCGCGTAGCGCATCCGCGTTTCGTCCTGCACCATCTTCCCGGTGCCGATGCAAAGCATTACATCGTGCGCGTCGTGATCGTCACGGCGCAGAAAATGGACGTCGTTGGCCGCGACCAGGCTGAGCCCAAGGTCCTTCGCGATCTTCGGCAACACGGCGTTGCACCACTTTTGTTCTTCCAGTCCGTGATCGTGCAGTTCGACGAAGAAATTTTCTTTGCCAAGAATGTCCCGATACTCCGCCGCGGCGGCTGTCGCTTTTTGAATGTTGTTGGCCTGGATCGCGGAATTCACTTCGCCGGCAAGGCAGCCGCTGAGTCCAATCAACCCGGCTGAATATTGCGCGAGCAGCTCCTTGTCGATCCTCGGCCGGTAATGAAACCCGTCCAGATGCGCAGTGGTAATCAGTTTTACGAGGTTGCGGTAGCCGATCTCGTCCTCGGCCAGGAGCGTGAAATGATACGCCGCTTCGCGCAGCGAACTCGCCTTCTCCTTGTGTGACTTGGGCGCAATGTATGCCTCGCAGCCAATAATCGGCTTGATCCCGGCGCGCTGTGCTTCCTGGTAAAATTCGATCGCGCCGAAGAGATTACCGTGATCGGTCATGGCCACGGCCGGCATGTCGTACTCGGCCGCCTTGCGCATCAACTCCCGCATTCGGATCGCCCCATCCAGCAGCGAATATTCGGTATGAAGATGGAGGTGAACGAACGAATCAGGCATGACTGGCGTGCGCCTCCGGAGTTTGTTCGGCCGCGAATTTCTGAGCAACGGGGAACGAATCGAGCGGCATCGTAGATATAAATGCAGTCAATCGTGTCTCGTCAAATTTGCCAAGCATTCGTGGTCGGAAATTTTTTTAGCGGTTATCCCGAAATGAAACTAGCCCAGCGCTTCAGCGCAGTGATGAACGTTCCAGTGACGCTTCGAGTCCCGTCCTGGGGCGGGAGAATGCTTCTTTCGTCCTGCCGGACTCGATCGCTTTGTCTATTATACACCCAGCGTTAAAACGCTGGGCTATTATCACTCTCAAAAGCGCTGCGCCTGACAAAACACGCAAAGAAATTTCTTGTTTGCAATCGCGCGAACGCGTTGCTAATGAAGCGCGTGCCGCGTGTCAGCGCCTGATGTGAATAACTGCGCGGCCACTTCGACATGAAAAAACTGGAAGCGATCATCAAGCCGTTCAAGCTGGAGGAGGTCAAGGAAGCCCTCGCCGAGCTCGGCATTGAAGGCATGACCGTGACCGAAGTGAAAGGCTTCGGTCGCCAGAAGGGCCACACCGAGATCTACCGCGGCAGCGAATATACCGTCGATTTCCTGCCGAAAGTGAAAGTGGAAGTCGTAATGGCCGACGATATGGTCGAGAAAGCGGTCGCGGCCGTGGTCGGCGCGGCCAAAACGGGCAAAATCGGCGACGGAAAAGTTTTTGTGCTTCCGGTGGAACACGCGATCCGCATCCGCACGGAAGAGATCGGCGAAAAAGCAGTGTGAAATACACTGCGCGCTCTCAAGGCAACCGCCGCAAACGAGTCGTCCTCGGACGAGTCGCAACTGGACGGCGGCATTTAACGAGTTAGTGATTTAGTGAATTAACGATTTTCTTTTTTCATCCTTCATCCCTCAACCCTCATCCTTAGAAAAAAATGGCCTCCAAAGACAAAACTCCATCCGACGTCAGCAAAATGATCAAAGACCACGGCGTGAAGTTGATCGACTTCAAGTTCACGGACTTGCTCGGCACGTGGCAGCATTTCACTACCACGCTCACCGAATACGACGAAGAAATTTTCAAGGACGGCCTCGGGTTCGACGGCTCGAGCATCCGTGGCTGGCGAGTCATCAACGCCTCCGACATGCTCGTTATTCCCGATCCGGCGACAGCCTGGATCGACATCTTTAACGCCGAACCGACGCTTTCGCTCATTTGCACCATTGTCGATCCGATCACGCGCGAGCCGTACGACCGCGATCCGCGCGGCGTCGCTGAAAAAGCGGAAGCATATCTAAAGAGTACGGGCATTGCCGACACCGCCTACTTCGGACCGGAAGCGGAGTTTTTCATTTTCGACGACGTTCGATTTAGCAACGCTGGCAACGCGTCGATGCATTTCGTCGATAGCATCGAGGGGCATTGGAACAGCGCGAAAGAGGAATTTCCCAACCTTGGTTACAAAATTCGGCCGAAGGAAGGTTACTTTCCGGTCTCACCGATGGATTCGTTGCAGGACATTCGCAACGAAATGTGTCTCGAGATGGAGAAAGCCGGCGTTGCCATCGAGCGCCAGCATCACGAAGTCGCCACCGGCGGGCAGGCAGAGATCGACGTCCGTTACGCGTCGCTCAAACGCATGGGCGACAGCATGCAGTATTACAAATACATCATTCGCAACGTGGCAAAGCGGCACAACAAAACCGTCACGTTCATGCCGAAGCCGCTCTTCGGCGACAACGGTTCGGGCATGCACACTCACATCTCACTTTGGAACGGCGACAAACCGCTGTTTGCCGGCAACGGTTATGCCGGCCTGAGCGATCTCGCGCTGTTTTTCATCGGCGGCATCTTGAAACATGCGCCCGCGCTCACTTGCCTCACCAATCCGACCACCAACAGTTTCAAGCGTCTCGTGCCGGGATTCGAAGCGCCGGTCAATCTCGCCTACTCCGCGCGCAATCGTTCCGCGGCAATCCGGATCCCAACGTATTCGCCAAGTCCGAAAGCGAAACGAATTGAATTCCGTACGCCGGACGCGGCCGCGAATCCATATCTTGCGTTCAGCGCGATGCTTCTGGCCGGCCTCGATGGAGTCCAGAACCGCATCGATCCCGGCGATCCGCTCGACAAAAACCTTTACGATCTGCCGCCGGAAGAGCTGGCCCAGATCGCGAGCGTCCCGGATTCACTCCGCGGCGCAATTGAAGCGCTCCAGGCCGATCACCAATTCCTGCTCCGCGGCGACGTGTTCAACCCTGACTTCATCGCCAACTGGATCGACATGAAGCAAAAAGAATACGACGCGCTACGGTTGAGACCTCACCCGTACGAGTTTTCGATGTACTACGACGTGTAGCCGGAATTAACCGCAGAGATTGCGGAGGTCCCAGAGAAGAATTTGGACAGAATACACCGAATCTTCAGAATTCTGGACTAACCATTCGGTCCATTTTGTTAATTCTGTCGAAACCTGGTTCTCTGCTGTAAAAATCCGTTCTTAATGAACCGACGAACGTTTCTCAAAACAAATTTGTTCGGCGCGATTGGAATCCGTCAGCGGGGATCGCAAAGACGATTTCAGAATGGACGCGGAAATAGACCAGCGTTTTAACGCTGGGACTCCGATGCAACACATTGGTTCAGTCCCGCAACCGCGGGACAAAAGAAACCTTCTGCCGTCCCTGACGGGACTAGCGGGTTCCGCAATCATTTACCCAGCGCTGAAGGGCTGGGCTATTTCCAAAATCCCGAGTCGAATTTCTCCTGGTTCAATTCGCGTCGCGAAAAGCAGACGATTCACCACAGAGGACACAGAGATCGCAGAGTTTCGACAGAATTAACAAAATGAACTGAATGGCCATTCCCGTTCGGGCTTCAGAGGAATTCCGTCCATTCTGTACATTCTGTCAGAACTTCTTCTCAGTGACCTCCGTGATCTCTGTGGTTAGTTCTTAAGGCGCAATTTCCCGCTAAAAAAACGCAAGTGACCGGCAGCAGGCTGGGTATCTATGTGTTAGCGTTTTAGCGTGAGTGTAACTGTTTCGCCCGAATTGAATCGCCCGCGGCGAATGCTCTTTGGCATCGGCATTTTTGTCGCCGCCATCGCTGTAATCGCGGTTCTGGCGTGGCAGGGAATTTTCCAGCAAGGCGCGCCTGATCCGACGCAACCTAACACCAGCAAGACGGTTGCGGCGCTCGACATTGGCGTCCTCGTTTTTCGCGAAGGGCTCGAATGCATTCTCGTTTTGGCGGCGATCACTGCCACCATGACCGGGTCGAAACGCACGCATCGCAAACCGGTCGCCGCTGGCGCAGGCGTTGCTTTTATCGCAACCTTGATTACGTGGGTGATCGCGGTGCGGATCGTCGATTCGCTAAGCGACAACATGCGCGCGCTCGATCTCCAAGCCGCAACCGGACTACTCGCAGTCGTGGTGTTGCTGGTGATCATGAACTGGTTCTTCCACAAGATTTACTGGGGCGGCTGGATCCGCGCGCATAGTCGCCGCCGCAAACATTTGCTGGAAAACGGCCACGGCAGCGAGATCGCGAAGCGCTCACTGTTCTGGGGACTAATTCTGCTCGGGTTCACTTCACTTTATCGTGAAGGATTCGAAGTCGTTCTGTTTTTGCAGACGTATTATCTCCGATTTGGCGGTGGCCTTGTTCTGCAAGGCGCGCTGCTGGGAATCGCATTCTCCGCCATCGTCGCGGTGCTGACATTCGTGCTTCAGCAAAAACTTCCATATCGGAAGATGCTGATCACGACTGGAATTCTGCTCGGCATAGTGTTGCTGGTGATGGTCGGCGAGCAAGCGCAGGAGATGCAGCTGGCGCATTGGATCTCGACCACGACGATTGCGTCACTCGTTCCAGTGATTCCGAAATGGATGGGCTTGTGGTTCTCGGTCTATCCGACTTACGAAACGCTGATTGCGCAAGGGATCGCAGCAGTCCTGGTGGTTGGTTCATATTACGCCGCGCGAAAATTTGGCGGAGCAACGCAGATCAGCCAGGAGCCAGTGCGCGAAGCGAAAGCCGAAGCAGACATCGCGCTTCCGCGGCGACAATTACAGCCCTTGCGTTAAAGAATCCGAGAGGTAGGGACGCCGCGCTGCGGCGTCCGCGGACAGCGCAGCGCGCTGTCCCTACCCGTGTTTGACGCGCAATTCCGCGCTAAGAAAAAGCAAGTTACCGGCAGCAACCGCGGGTCAAAAATTGTCAACGCAACGGCAGCGGAGGTTCGGCGAGACAGTTACGCTTTGACCCATGATTCGGACGAGCTTTATCGGACACCTCGCGGTGCTGATCCTCCTATTGGCGGCGTGGCCGGCAACTGCGGTTCTCGCCAGCGTTCGGCATTTCACTTTCCTCTACGAAGCTCCGACGTCGCCGCCAGGAAGTGTTGAGCTGGAAAACACCGTGACCTGGCAGCACGGCCCAAATTGGAACGACGTTTTCATCCGGGAGGAACTCGAGATTGGGATCACCGATCGATTCCAGCTCGGAATTTATCCGCTTGATTGGAGCCATCACAGCGAAAACGGCCTCGAATACAACGGCGGCGCGGTCGAATTGATTTACAACCTGTCGAATCCGGTCGTTGATCCGGTCGGAATTTCGCTCTACGAAGAAATCAGCGTCGCGCGGCAGCATTTCGAATCCGAATCGAAATTAATCGCGCAGAAAAATTTCGGACGGTGGATTTTCGACTACAACGCCACGCTCGAAGCGGAGTGGGAAGATCGACATCTTGAGGAGCACGCCGGTGAATTCCAACAGGCCCTCGGCGCGAGTTACGAAATCTCGCCGCGACTCTCAGTTGGTCTTGAGTTTCTGCACGAGTTCGTCTTCCCGGATTGGCGCGATGACGAAAAAATCCGAAACGTTTTCGTTGGACCGAATGTCTCGTATCGGCGCCATCAATGGTTCGTAACCGTGACCGCATTGGCGCAGGCGACCGACACGGCGGACGAGCCGAATTTTCAGCTCCGAACAATTTTCGGAGTCGGCTTTTGAGATGAAGAAAGTTCCCGCACTGCTGAAGGTGGAACGCGTTGTCCCTAACGCGTTGGTAAAAATATATGCGGCTACGCCGCCAAGATTAAAATCGCGTTCGGAGAACGCGATCCACCTCACGCTGTCGCTGTTAGTCGCGCTCAGCGTTCTGGTCAGCTGTGAAACAAGTAATTACGTCCCGCCGGTTACGTTAGCGATGACGGCAACCGGATCGCGCGTGAAAGGAAGCGTGAATTCCGCGACTCTGGAACGCGGAAGAACGTTATTCGCGCATCGCTGCATCGAATGCCACACCCTGCCGGCGATGTGGAAATATTCACGGGAAGATTGGCCGAAGATTGTGAACGACATGTCGCACCGCGCGAGCTTGAAACCGGCAGAGCGCGACGCGATTGTCGCCTACATTCTGGCGGTACGAGCGAACGAACACTGACGTGACGGCCGGTCTCGGCTGCACTCGGAACTCGCAGGCGAGACGCCTGCCGCCACAGAAGAAAAGACATTCCAGTTGAACAGGGCGTCAAGCTTTTCACCTTTAGCGGATGCTTACGTCCACTCTGCGTTTTCTCTCTTCCGTCGTCCTCATTTTTGTCTGTTTCAACAGCTTCGCAATTAGCCCCACTCCGCGTGAAGGGGGGCCAACGCCTTCGCCGAAAATGTCGCCGACCGCGACAGCGAAGCCCGTGCCGCCAGGCGCGATTGATGAAAAGCTTTTCAACGGGATGCATTGGCGCCAGGTCGGACCATTTCGCGGCGGCCGCGCGCTGGCGATCGAAGGGGTGCCGGGCGAACCCGACACCTGGTATTTTGGCGGAGTTGCCGGAGGCGTTTGGAAAACAACTGACGCCGGCCAGAACTGGACACCGCTGTTCGACAAAGAGGACATTTCGTCCATTGGCGCAATCGCGGTCGCACCATCGGATCACAACGTGATTTATGTCGGCACCGGCGAAGCCGCGATCCGCGGCAACACGACCTACGGCACAGGCGTTTACAAATCGATCGATGCCGGCAAGACCTGGAAAAATGTCGGCCTGAAAGACACTCACCAGATCGGCGCGGTGATTGTCGATCCAAGAAACGAAAATGTTGCGATGGTGGCTGCCCTGGGTCACGCATTCGGTCCGAACAAAGAGCGTGGGATCTTTCGCACGGCGGACGGCGGCAAAACGTGGACGAATGTCTTGTTCAAAGATGAAAACACCGGTGGCATCGACATCGTTTTCGATCCCCACAATCCGAACATCGTGTTCGCCGCGCTGTGGCAAGTGAAACGTCAGCCATGGTTTTTCTCCAGCGGCGGCGCTGGCAGCGGACTTTATCGGTCGGAAGACAACGGCGTAACCTGGAAACAGTTGGAGGGCAACGGCTTTCCGGAAGGAATTCTTGGGCGCATCGGCGTCTCCGTTTCAGGCGCGGACCCAAACCGCATTTACGCGATCATCGAAGCGAAAGAAGGCGGGATTTATCGCTCGGACGATGCCGGACAAAAATGGACGCGGATCAACGATGACGGACGTTTTCGCCAGCGGGCGTGGTATTTCAGCAAGATCTACGCGGACCCGAAATCTTCGGACACGGTTTACGTCGTAAACACAGGCGCGTTCAAATCCGTCGACGGCGGAAAGACGTTCAATCTGCTTCCCGCGCGCCACGGCGATCATCACGGTTTGTGGATCGATCCGAAGAATCCGGAGCGCATCGGCAATGCTAACGACGGGGGCGTGGCAATTTCGATCGACGGCGGCAAAACGTGGACGACACAAAACAATCAGCCGACGGCGCAGTTTTACCATGTCGCGGTCGACAACGCGTTTCCGTATCACATTTACGGCGCGCAACAGGACAACTCGAACATATGCATCGCGAGCCGCACGGATTCGGGCGTGATCGGCCCGCAGGCTTGGTATCAAGCCGGCGATGGTGAATGCGGGTTCGTGATTCCCGATCCACGTGACTGGCACATCATTTATTCAAACAGCGAGGGCTACGCCGTTCGGTATGACAAGAGCAAGGAAGAGGTCCAGGACATCAGCCCCGTACCGCTCGACAATTCCGGACACGGCGCGGTCGATCTACTTCACCGATTTCAATGGGTCTCGCCGCTCATGCTTTCCCCACACAATCCGGATGTGATCTACACCGCGGCCGAATGCGTTTTCAAATCGACCGATCACGGTCAAAGCTGGACGCAAATCAGCGGCGATCTCACCCGCAACGACAAAACGAAACAGCAGCCGAGCGGCGGCCCGCTGACCAACGACATTACGTCCGTTGAATATTACGACACGGTGTTTGCTTTGGCGGAATCGCCGATCGACAAGGGCACGTTGTGGGCCGGCACAGACGACGGCCTGATTCACGTCACCACCGATGACGGCGCGCATTGGAGCAACGTCAGTCCGAAAATGCCAGAATGGAGCACGGTCGACTTGATTGACGCTTCGCCGAGCGACGGCAAAACCGCCTACGCAGCAGTCGATCGACATAAACTCGACGACTTCAAGCCCTACATTTTCAAGACGACCGACTTGGGGAAAACGTGGACGTCGATTACGAATGGAATTCCGGATGGCGCCTTTGTGCACGCAGTGCGCGAAGATCCGAAGAGGAAAGAGATCCTTTATGCCGGAACTGAGCTCGGCATTTATGTTTCGTTCGACAGCGGCGGGCATTGGCAACCGCTCCAACTGAACCTGCCGCAATCGCCCATTCACGATTTGGTAGTGAAAGATGACGATCTCGTCGTTGCCACCCATGGCCGCTCGTTTTGGGTGCTTGATAACATCACACCGATTCGACAGGTGAACGGACAATCCGCGAACACCGATTTCATTTTGTATCAACCCGAGACTGCGCTGCGTTTGCACTATCCGGAGGAATTCGACAAGAGGCAGCCAGTCGGCGACAACCCGCCGGCGGGCGCGATGATCGACTATTATCTGAAGGCCGCGCCCAAAGACGAAGTCACAATGGACATTCTCGACGCGCAGGGAAAAGTCGTCAGGCACTTATCGAACAAGGAAAAAAAGGAAGGCGAGCAGCCGCCGGAATGGCCGGATCGGGTGGAGCGCGTGAAAACAATTCCGGCCAAGGAAGGGATGAATCGGTTCGCCTGGGACCTGCGTTATAACGACCCGGTCCAGATTCCGGGTGCGTTTTATGGGGGGACTGGTCCGAAAGGTCCCCTCGCGTTACCGGGTGACTATCAGGCCAAGATGACGGTTGCAGGCAAATCGCAAACCGTTCCGTTGAAAATCGTGATCGATCCGCGAAATAAGGGCTCTGCACAGGCGTTGCAAAAACAGTTCGCGCTGTCCACGCAGGTGAATGATCGCATTTCGCAACTGCATCAGGCAGTCAACGAGATCCGAGACATCAAGGCCCAGATCAAAACGCTCCATTATCGTTTTGACGAAGATCAAAAACTGAAACCCGCGCTCACCGCAGCGGATGATCTCGATAAGAAAATGTCGGATGTCGAAAAAGAGTTGATCCAGGTGAACATGAAAGGTTCGGAAGCGAATCTCGCGTTTCCAAGCATGCTCAACGAACGCTTTGACTCGTTTAGCCATTTTATCGATTCCGGCGACAGCAATCCGCCGACCAAGTCGCAGAAGGAAGTTTTCGAGAAGCTGAGCGGCCAACTCGACGAGCAGTTGAAGAAGTGGGAGCAGATCAAAGCCGACGATGTGCCGAAAGTCAGCGGCGTCATTAAACAACTCGATCTGCCGGCGTTAATGGTTCCACCGGACAAAACGGTCCCGCCGAAAGACGCGAAGTCGTCCTAGTTTTTGTCGACGCTATATTTGCCCGGCCCGATAAAGAGCAAACTCAAGAGCAGAATCGACATTTCAAACGCGGGCAGCCGCACGAAGAAATCGCCGCGGCTGTGAATGACGGACAACAGGTGAACAATGGTGACCGCGAGAGCGAAAAGGACGCCAACTCGAAAAAACAAACCCAGGATCATTAGAATCCCGCCGGCGCAGCCCAGGATCGCGCCGAAAAACCCCCAGAACTCGTAGTGGGAATGAAAATCGAGATTGCGCACCGCGGACCCGAAATGCTCCCAACTCTCATGCCCGCTCCACAAAATCGGCGCGATAAGAATAATGAAAACCAATCCAATACTGGCCCGGAACAATAGCAAACCGGTCTCGCGATATTTGCTCAGGAATTGCAGGACCGGCATTCGGGCGAACTGTGGTTGAGTCGGGCGTGAATTTCAATTGAAACAAAATCTTACGCCCCACCCTTTTCGTCCATGCTCGAGCAACGCGTTTTCCTTTCCTCTCCCATTGGGAGAGGATTAAGGTGAGGGCACGAAGATGAGTGTTCCCCGAGCGCGCGGTTTCCAAAAAACACCCTCACCTCAGTCCTCTCCCTGAAGGGACAGAACGCCTTATGCCGAAGATCGACAAAGCGGTGTTGTTGGCGGCCGGGCGCGGGACGCGCATGCGCGAAATGACCGCTGATCTCCCCAAGCCGATGCTCGAGGTGCGCGGCAAACCGGTCCTGCAGCATATCGTCGAGGGACTGCGCGATGCCGGTATCGCTGACTTCCTGATCGTTGCCGGTTATCGCGCTGATGCGGTACAGAATTTCTTCGGGGACGGTTCGCGCTACAAGATTGGTATTCAATACGCAACCCAAACTGTGCAGGACGGAACGGGTCGCGTGGTTGAGCTGGCGAAAAATTTCGTCATGAACGAACCATTTATTCTCGGGTATGGCGATATCCTCGTCGCGCCGGAGAATTACAAACGGATCATCGATCTTCCCGCTGGCGTCGAAGCGCTGATCAGCGTGACCCGCGGCGAAGACGTTAGCAAAGGCGGTGCGGTTTTTGTGAACGAAAAAATGGAGTTGGTCGATCTTCGGGAAAAACCAAAACCCGGCGAGCCGACAAGTCCGTGGTACAACGCTGGTCTCTACGCATTTCGGCCGAGCATTTTTGATTTCACCGCGAAATTGAAACCGTCGCCGCGCGGCGAATACGAATTAACCGACGCCATTCGCGACCTCGCACAATCCGGACGGAAAGTTCGAACCCTCGAACTCACCGGAAACTGGGCCGATGTGCGCGATCCGGAAACTCTCGCGCGATTGAATCAGTAGTTCAGGAAGCCTGCTCGGTCGGTTCGTCCGAACTCTCCTCACCGATCTCTTCTTCGATCTCGCGCCGCCATTCGTGCGACAGCCACGGACGAAGAAAGCCGTATAGCAAATAAGCCAGAAACAGGACCGCCGGCATCCACTGATAAAACATCGCCGTAAAAATCAGCACGAAAAATATGACCAGAAAACGAGGGATGGACTTTTTGGTCTTCCAATTGATGGCCTTGAAACTTGGATACTGGAACCGGCTGAACATCATGAACGAAAGAAAGATCAGCAGCGGCGGCAAAACGAATTTCCATTTACCGAGCTGATGTTCGCCTTCAGCCAACCAAAGCAGGAACAGTGTGATCGATGCAATCAAGCCCGCCGCGGCGGGAATCGGGAAGCCCGTAAAATTTTTGTCGGCGTGGTTAGCTGAATGTTTCTCGGCGCTGGCGGCGGTGTTAAATCGCGCGAGCCGAAGTGCACCACAAAGAAGATAGACAAGGGCGATGATCCAGCAGGCGGTACGAAATTCCTGGAGCACAATGCGGTAAACCAGCAGCGCCGGCGCGACGCCGAACGAAACGATGTCAGACAGCGAATCGAATTCGCGACCGAATGCGCTGTCGTGCCCGCCAAGCCGCGCCAAACGGCCGTCCAGAAAATCGAATACGAACGCGCCGAGAATGAACCAGATCGCCTCGTGAAAAAGCTCGGCCGCTGCGTCGGCGTTGCTGCTTTGCAAAAGCGCGCCCTCCAGAATTTTGAGCGTTGCAGTGAACCCACAGAACAAATTCCCCGCCGTCATCAGATTCGGCAGCAGATAGATTTTCGACGGCTGTTCGTTCATGATTGAGGGAGACGCGCGATAATTGTCGATCCACCGGCAACGTGCTCGCCAACCTTCACCGACACGGTGGCGGACAGGGGCAAGTATACTTCCGTTCGCGATCCGAAGCGAATCATTCCGAAACGCTCGCCCTTCCTGACTTCGTCGCCCACGTCCGACCAGGCAACGATCCGTCGCGCGATTGCCCCGGTGAGCTGACGAACAACAAGGGTCGCGCGCGGATTTTCAAACGCCCAGATCATCGCCTCGTTCTTCTCCGAGCATTCCGGTTTTCGTGCATCGACGCATAACCCTTCGCGGTGCAGGCGGAAGATGATGCGGCCCTCGATCGGAGCGCGATTGGTGTGAACGTCGAAGATGGATAAAAAGATCCCGACGCGACGGGTTTTTATTTTCAAGACGTCAGGTTCATCGACCTCGAGGATGTCGGTAATCGTCCCGTCCGCGGCGGCCACGACTGCGTTTGGATCCACCGGGACATCACGCTCCGGATCACGAAAAAAGTAAAATGTGTAGGCAATGAGGATGAGAAAAAGCAGAAACACCCAAATGCTAAAAAACAGACTAACGAGCGCGAGGAAGGCCAAAACCGCCAGGATCCAGCTGGCTTCAGCGAGGGTTTGGAAGCGCATGTAAAGCGGACATTTTCGGAGCACAAAACAAGCTGGTCAAGGTAGCAAAAAAACATGTGAATAAGTCGGAGCGATCAACCACAAGATAGTGGGTTTGACCCGCCCAGCCATCCAACAGGTAGCGGAAATAAGCCCCTCAAAACCACGAGATTATTTGTTGTTTTCCGATCGCTCTTGGCTACGTTCTTATGATGCCAGCCCGAGCCGCTGTCGCCCGCGTTCCAGACGACGAAAATTCCGACGAGAAAAGTCGTCAACGCCTGCTCTCAGGCGTCAACAAATCGCAGAAATACGACGCGGCCCAGATCGACAAGCTCGAGGGCTTGGAAGCGGTCCGGAAGCGCCCCGGAATGTATATCGGCGACCCGGACGAGCGCGGTTTGCACCATCTGGTTTACGAAGTTGTCGATAATTCTATCGACGAACATCTTGCCGGATATTGCGACAAAATCGACGTCGACATTCACGTCGATGGAAGCGTTTCAGTTCGCGACAACGGGCGCGGCATTCCGGTCGATATCCATCCGAAATGGAAAATGCCGGCGGTCGAGTTGGTCCTGACAAATCTGCACGCGGGCGGAAAGTTTGGGCAGGGTGCTTACAAATATTCCGGTGGTTTGCACGGTGTCGGCGCGAAGTGCACCAACGCGCTCTCGGAGTGGTTCAAAGTGGAAGTTTCGCGCGACGGCAAGGTCTACCACATGGCTTTTGCCAAGGGAAAGACGACGCAAAAACTCGAAGTCATCGGTGAAGTCAAAGGTAAAAAGGCGACCGGCACGCTGATCACATTCCTGCCCGATCCGACGATCTTCACAATCACGACGGAGTTTAAATTCGAGCGTCTGGCCACGCGACTTCGTGAACTGGCATTTCTTAATCCCGGAATCGAGATCAATCTTACGGACGAACGAAGCGATTCGCCGAAGAAAGAAACTTTTTTATACAAGAACGGCATTGAGGAATTCGTAAAGCAGCTGGGCGAAAATAAACAGGTCCTGCATCCCAAGCCGATCGTGATTGAGCGGCAGCGCGACGAAGTTTTTGTCGACGTCGTATTGCAATACAACGACAGCTACAACGACCAGATCCTGCCGTTTGCGAACTCTATTGCGAATCCCGACGGCGGCACTCACCTGACCGGATTTCGCACGGCGCTCACTCGCGCGATCAATCAATACGCGCGCGCAAATAATCTCACCAAGGAAAAGGACCCATCGATCTCGGGCGACGACGTGCGCGAAGGATTGATCGCAGTGCTGAGCATCAAACTGCCGAATCCGCGGTTCGAATCGCAAACCAAGGTCAAGCTCGTGAATACCGAGATCGACGGCATTGTGAACTCGGCGGTTTATGAGGGCTTGATGACCTTCTTCGACAAAACCCCGCCAATCGCACGTCGAATTTTCGACAAAGTGCTCACGGCCGCGCGGGCTCGGGAAGCTGCGAGAAAAGCCCGCGAGACGATTCGCAAAGGCGCGCTGACCGGTGGCGGTTTGCCTGGAAAGTTGGCCGATTGTTCGGAGCGCGATCCCGAATTGACCGAACTTTATATCGTCGAGGGCGACTCGGCCGGCGGCTCGGCCAAACAGGGACGCGATCGTCGTTATCAAGCGATCCTGCCGATTCGCGGAAAACTCATCAACGTCGAGAAAGCACGCGAAGATCAGTTTCTGAAGAACACCGAGATCCAATCGATGATCACGGCGATTGGCACCGGCATCGGTAAAGCGCGTGAAGATGGCGGCGACGGCAACGGCAAACAGGAAGAAGGCCGCTTCGACATATCGAAGTTGCGCTACGGGCGGATCATTATCATGACCGACGCGGATGTCGACGGTTCGCACATTCGCACCTTGCTGCTAACATTTTTCTTCCGGCAAATGACGGATCTCGTTCGCGCCGGCAAAATTTACATCGCCCAACCGCCGCTCTATCAAATTAAACGCAAGAAGCGCGAAGAGTATGTCGATGATGACGTGCAGTTGAACAAAATCCTGATCTCGCTCGGCGCCGAGGACGTGAAGCTGAGAAATCTGTCCGACAAAAAGGAAATCACCGTCGCCCAATTGAAAGATATTCTCGAATCGCTCGAGAAGCTGGCGAAGCTAAGTGAAGTCGTTCGCCGGCATGGCGGGGACTTCGAAGCTTATTTGGAGGAGCGCAACGCCAAGACCGGCAAGTTGCCCACGTATCTGGTCAAAGTTCGCGATGGCAACGACGAGACAGTCTATTATTTCCACGACGAGAAAGCGGTTCGAAAGTTTCACGAGTCGAACCTCGATCTCAATCTGTTCGACACCCAAATGGAACAGGAGCTTCTGCCACTCGGCGATGGCCAGGCAGCAGCACCGAGACCCGGCGCCGTTCGGCGGCGTGCCAAACTGGTCGAGCTCCACGAATCGGCCGCGGTTCAAAAAATCATCGCCGAGCTCGCACGCAAAGGTTTGAAGGTCGATCACTACGCGGCGAGCGATAAACCAATCTTCGAGTTGATCGAAGGCGAGGGAGAAAAAGCAACGACCCATCCCTTGTTCTCCATCCCGGAGATCCTGCAAAAGATCCTGGAGATCGGACGGCGGGGTGTGCAGATCAAGCGCTTCAAGGGTCTCGGCGAAATGAACGCCAAAGAATTGTTCGAGACCACGATGAATCCTGAAAAGCGAAAGCTCCTCAAGGTTGATTTGAATGACGACAACGCAGTCGATGCCGACAAGATGTTTACTATCCTGATGGGCGACGTCGTCGAGCCACGCCGGCAATTCATCGAGGACAACGCATTAAACGTCCGCAATCTCGACGTTTGATCATTTAGTGAATTAGCGAATTAGCGAATAACGCAGCGAAGCGATGTATAGCGCGAACGAAAAAGTTGATCCAATAAATGTGGCCGACGAGGTGTCGAGGTCGTTCCTCGATTACTCGATGTCGGTCATCATTTCGCGCGCACTGCCCGATGCCCGCGACGGACTGAAACCATCGCAGCGCAGGATTCTTTACGCCATGCACGATTTGTCACTGTTCCCGGGCCGGCAGCACCGTAAGTGCGCGAAGATTTGCGGCGATACCAGCGGTAACTATCACCCGCACGGCGAAGCGGTGATCTACCCCACCCTCGTCCACATGGCGCAGGCGTGGGCAATGCGAGAACGGTTAGTGGACGGTCAGGGCAATTTCGGATCGGTCGAAGGCGATCCGCCTGCGGCGATGCGATATACCGAGGCCCGCATGACGCATCTCGGCGCAGCGCTGATGGTGGACATGGACAAGGACACGGTCGACTTCGTTCCGAACTACGACGAGACGCGGACCGAGCCAACCGTCTTCCCGGCGGCGTTTCCAAATCTGCTCGTCAACGGCGGCACCGGTATCGCAGTTGGAATGGCGACGAATATTCCCCCGCACAATTTAGTGGAAGTCATCGACGGCATTTGCTCCCAGATCGACGATCCCGACATCACGCTCGACGGCTTGATGAAGTATGTGAAGGGGCCCGATTTCCCGACCGGCTGCGCGATTTTGGGAACGACCGGTGTTCGCCAATACCTCGAGACCGGCCGCGGCAGCATGAAAGTGCGCGGCAAAGCCGGCGTTGAAGAAATCAAAGGCGGCAAAGAGCAGATCGTCATCACCGAGATTCCGTACAATGTGAATCGCGCTACGCTGGTCGAGCGCATCGCCGAGCTGGTGAACGAGAAAGTGCTGGGCGACATCACGGCAATTCGCGACGAATCGGACGAAAACACACGCGTAGTCATCGAGCTCAAGCGCGACGCCAATCCGAAGATCGTCATTAACAATCTCTACAAGCACACCGCGATGGAGAGCTCGTTCGCGGTCATCATGCTGGCGATCGATCACGGCCGTCCGAAGCTCCTCTCCCTTAAGGATGCGAATGCGGCTTACATCGAGCATCGCCGCGAAGTGGTTCTGCGCCGGACGCGCTTTGAACTGCGCAAGGCCGAGGAACGCGCCGAGACGCTTGAAGGTTATCTCATCGCGCTGGCAAATCTGGATGAATTCATCCGCATCATTCGCGGATCAGGCAATCGCGAAGAGGCGCGAATCAAGCTGCTCGCGTTCGAGTTTACCAAAAAGCAGGTCGAACAAATTGGCATCCTCATTCGCAATCCCGCGCGCCTGACCGAAGGGCGTTACGCTTTCAGCGAGCACCAGGCCAACCAGATTCTCGATCTGCGTTTGTATCAATTGACTGGTCTCGAGCGGGACAAGATCCAGAACGAATATAAGGAGTTGATCAAGGCGATCCAGGATTTGCGCGATATTCTTGCGAAAGAGCAGCGCGTTTTCACCATCGTCAAGAAAGAGCTGCGCGAATTGCGCGATAAACATGGCTCGCCGCGCCTGACTCAGTTCGCGGTCGATGAGGGTGACATCAACATGGAGGATCTCATCGCCAATGAAGGCTGCATCATCAGCATCACCCACGGCGGTTTTATCAAACGCACCGCAGTAAGCGCATTCCGCGCGCAACGGCGTGGCGGCAAAGGCGTGATCGGCATGACCACGCGTGAAGGCGCGACCGAGGAAGAGGAAGGCGATTTCATCGAGCATCTCTTCACTGCGACCACGCACGACTACTTGATGTTCTTCACGGAGTCGGGCCGATCCTATGTCGAAAAAGTTTACGAGATTCCAGAGATGGGCCGCGCCGCGAAGGGACGCTCCATCGCGAACATTCTCGAGCTGCGACCAGACGAAAAAATCGCCGCTACCATTCGAATTCAATCAAAGAAGTCGGGTGTCGGGCCGAATGCGGTCGATGAGACCTGGGATGAAAATCTTCACATCGTTTTCGCGACCCAGTCGGGCATCGTCAAGAAATCGAACCTTTCCGATTACCGCAACGTCCGGAAGGGCGGGATTATCGCGATCCAGATCGAAAAAGGTGACCGCCTGATCGACGCCAAGCTAACGAACGGAAACAACGAGCTTGTTCTAATCACGAAAGAAGGAATGAGCCTGCGCTTTCATGAAGAACAGCTGCGCGACCAGGGCCGCAACACGGTTGGCGTATGGGGCATCCGGCCGGACAAAAAAGATCACGTCGTCGCCCTCGCGATTCTCGACCCCAACGCGATGCTGCTGGTAGCGGGCGAGAATGGAATCGGCAAACGCACGCCGTTTGATGATTACCGCAAACAAAATCGCGGCGGCAAAGGAATCATCACCATGAAGACCGGCACCAAGACCGGTGAGGTTGTTGGCGCGCTTACCGTTCGCGACTCGGACGAGCTGATGTTGATCACGACCAAGGGCCAAATGGTGCGCACACGGGTGAAAGAAATCCGCGAGACTGGCCGCAACACGATGGGCGTAAAATTAATGGATCTGCGCAGCGGCGAAAAACTTCAGGCGATCGCTCCTGTGGTCAGCCAGGCCGAAGAAGAGGCCAGCGCTGAGATAGCCGACGAGAAGCCGGGAAAAGCGTAAGAGGACACGCTGCGCGTGCCCTCTTTCCTCGCTGGAGGGGGAATTAGTAGTGCGTAGTCGTGGTGGACTGCGTCGCCGTAGTTGGCTGCGTCACCGTGGTCTCCCGGGTTGTGGTCGACGTTGTGGTGGATGCCGGCTCGCTCGCGCAGGAACTGATGAAAACTGCTACCAATAGTGAAAACAGCGGAACTAGAAGTTTTTTCATAAGTAATGATGCTTACATAATCAGTTCGCGCCTAGCAGGTTCGGCAGATGTAACGAAATTGTGATTTTCGATGGTGGATGGAGTTTGGCCCACGGAATTCTTGGTTGCGTTTATTCGCACAAGCGGGCGAAGATTCCCGCCCATGTGGCCGCGCGTTTTACTTTTCCCGATCGCTTTTTCGGTTTTGATCCTGAAGGCGGCGCCGTTGAAAGCCGGCGAGTGGCCGAAGGATTATATCGTTAGGGAGGACTCCGAGTCTCCTGATGGGCGATATGCCCTGCTGGTCCAAACCGCAGACGCTGCGGACCAGCAAAACAGTAATGAGAGCGATGTTTATCTCGCCGATGTAAAGGCTCACACCACGCTCGGGTCGATCGACAAGGTCGATTACTTCGAACATCAAAATCACCGAGACCTCGAAGTCTTTTGGGCGCCGGATTCAAGTTATTGCGTGGTTGAGAACGATGGCCGCTACGGAATGGATACCCTTTCGGTGTTGGAGATCAAAGATTCCAAGTTCGTTCAAACTGAAATCGGCGAGCGCATCCAGAAGTCGCTCGACGGTGCGATGAAAAAGCAATCTCACGAGCGCGACATAGGCGGAGACGTTTCTCCCCACTTTCGATTGAGAAACGACAGAAAAATTCGAGTCCGGGCTTCGTCGCAAAATAATCCAAAACAGTTCGACAACGTGAAAACGTATTACGCGTTGTTCCAGGGAACCTACGATCTCGCAGCCAAGAAATGGACAGTGACGGACGCCCGCCTGACCAATTCCGAGCAGGATGATGCGCTGCAGCCTGCCTATGACGACAGTTTCGCGAAACACATGATCGTCGCAGCGGACGACAAGCAGGTTCCGGAAAATTTTACTGGCAGCGTCTTTCGCTCCGAGAAAGAAAAATTCGACGCGTTAGACGAGCGATTGAATCAAGTCTATCAGGCGGTGCGCTCGCTTCTGCCGCCGAATCGTTTTGCAAAGGTGAAACAGGAGCAACTAGCCTGGGTAAAGACCCGCGACGTCGCGAAGTCGGTCGAAGAAAAGTCAAAACTGACCGAGGATAGAATTAAAGCGCTCCAGGATTTGCTTTGGTAGAAATCTAGTCCTCGATACGGCCGCGAAGTTTCTTTAACGCACTGCGCTTGCGTTTCGATTCGAGAATCTTCTTTTTCAACGCAGGCGGTCGCGGCGATTTACGGCGGCGGTTCTTTTCGCGCTCGGCGATTCGCGCCTGCCGCGCGGCGCGCTGCCGATCTTCGATGGCGTCGAGCAAACGTTCGCGGGCGAGTTTGCGATTCATCGCCTGCGAACGCGAATCTTGCGCAGTGATGCTGATTCCGGTCGGCGAGTGGCGCAGGGTCACGGCGGTCGCGACCTTGTTTACATTTTGCCCGCCGGGACCACCCGAGCGCGCAAACGTCTCCTCAAGGTCGATATCCTGAATGCCGAGCCTGACCATGCGCGCCGCGACAGAGTCTCTCATCTGCTCGCCAGAATAGACGAGCTTGGACGCGGACGCTATGGCGCGGCTGCGAAGCGTGCCGGCATTTTGCCGGCGAATATCGCATCGAGATCAGCCAGGACCTGCTGCGGTCCGCGATATTGAGAGCCCGCATAACTGCTCGAGATCAACTTCCCGCTCGAATCGAACAGAACCAGCGACGGAATTCCCGGACCTGCATTCTTGGTCAGCGATTGCTTGCCCTTTAGCTTCGCAAAATCGATGGCCGGCCACGGCATATTTGTCTCGTGCATGTAAGTTTCGAAATCGGCTGGCGACCGGTCGTGACTGTAGAAAACGATCTCGAACTCCGGATGCTGTGGAGCCACGCGATTGTAGTATTCGACAAGCTGCGGAGTGAATTTGCGGCACGGTCCGCACCAGTGCGCCGAAAAATAGACCGCGATCAGTTTCTTGTTCGCGAGCGACGAATCGTCGAAGTGCGTCAGACTGCCGTTGCGATACTGAACCAGGTCGCCTTTCAACAGCTCTGGCACGGCGCCTTCCGCTGCGCTTGGTGCGGGAGACTTTGACGTGCGTTCCCGCGTGACCTGCGCTTGATAGCGGGCATCGGATTTGCGCGATATTTCGGCTTCAACCGCACGACGCTCGTCCAACGCGGCCATTTGCTGCAGCATGGCAGCAGTTTTTTCGGCAGACAGCGAATAGGTCCCGCTTTTCAAGGCTGCAATTAATTCAGCGGAGGCACCGGAATTGATCAGCGTTTTCTCTTTGGCTTCATCGACAACATCGACGAAATGCCTGGTCGATAATTCCTTTATCAGCGTGTTGCTCGAATAACCGGCGCGGAGCATCAGGCTGATTTCACTGACGGTAAGCGGAAGCTGGCCAGCCTGAAGCGCTTGGCCGACCATGGTTGCGAGCAGGCCGAACGAAAGCAGAAAGCGCTTCATCGGTGTTTTACGAGCAGAAGATAGGCCAAGCGGAAGCGCCAAATCCCAAGAACCAGGGACCAATGAAGCTTCAGGTCATCCCCGCGTTCTTTGAGGTTCGCCGGGGCTTGGAGTTGGATCTTGGGATTTCGCGCGGCCGACGCTACGGTCAACCCGAACTGTTCCACTCGGCATGACAACAGGATCTGCGCCTATCGAGTTAATCGTGTCGAAAGAAGGCGGCCGCCTGCGCCTGGATCAATTCCTCGCCCGCGAGCTTTCCAAATTTTCCCGCTCGCGGATTCAGGCGCTAATCCGAAGTCTGAATGTGACTTTGAATGGATCGCCTGCCCGGCCGCGCGACCTCGTCCGCGCCGGCGATCGCATCGAAGTTAACGAGCCACCGCCGGAGAAAATCGACATTCGTCCAGAAGCTATCCCGCTCGACGTTCTCTACGAAGACGACGAATTAATCGTAATCAACAAACCAGCGGGACTGGTTGTTCATCCCGGAGCCGGCCAGCGGGAACACACTCTGGTGAACGCGCTCCTCCATCGTTTTCCCAAACTTTCCGGAATTGGCGGCAAACAGCGACCCGGAATTGTGCATCGACTCGATAAAGAGACAAGCGGTTGTCTGGTCGTAGCAAAAACCGATGAAGCGCATCGGCGGCTATCGGCGCAATTCGCCGAGCGCACAGTTGAAAAAGTGTATCTGGCGCTGGTCGCGGGCAAACTGCGCAAAAGTGCAGGGACCATTGAAGAGAAGATCGGCCGGCACCCGGTCCATCGACAACGAATGTCAGTCGCGTCGCGGCGGGGCCGTGCTGCGAAAACGGCGTATCGCGTTCTCAATTCGTCGACGGAAATGAGTTTGGTCGAATGCAGGCTGCATAGTGGCCGGACCCACCAGATTCGAGTCCATCTTCATCACCTCGGGCATCCGGTGCTGGGCGACAAAGTTTATGGCGGCAAACTCGCAAGAGCCTTTCCGCGGCAACTGCTGCACGCCTGGAAATTGGCGTTTGAGCATCCGCGGACCGGTGAATGGAAGAAATTCGAAGCGCCGGCGCCGCCGGATTTTCAACGCGCAGCTAACTCGCTTGCGGCCCGGATCGATTCTTAGCAGCCAGCATGACCAGCGACGCCAGGACAGGAGCAATAATCAACGCCCGCATCCATGGCTCAGCGTGCCAGGGCAAAGCAAACAGCCGTTCGTCCCAGAACAAGTAGTAGGCGAAAAGCGTAATCGACAAAACGTACCACGCCCATGCGCGGCGCCACGCGGCCAGCGGCAAAACCCACGTGCACTGCCACGGATAAAGAATCGGACTCAGTACCAGCGCAGTCCCGACAATCCACAGTGTCCCACGTTTCCAATTGCGGATGAAGAAAAACGAAACTGCAGCCAGGCAAACAATGATGATTGGCAAATAATGAAAGCTGCGCTGGTGCGGATTCGGCAAGACCGTGTCTTCGATCAACCACCAGAAAAGATCATTCAGGCGCGAAAGATGAGTAATCGGCCCTAACGGATGCCACACCCCGACCTGAGGAAATCCAAATGGAAGGGCAAACGCGATGGGGATGATGACGCTGAGCGCTAAAACAATCCCGCGCAAACGTAGCGCGAATACAAAAAGGAGAAGTAGCGATGCGGCTGCCACATTGAACGAGATCGCGATCCCTAGAAGACACGCCGCAAAAACTGCCCAAAGCCATTGGCGCAAAGAATCGGTCTCAGTTGTCGATCTGACGACAGCCAAAATTGCGGCCATTAGCCCTGCAACCATCACGCTGTCGAAGTGCGCAGCACCCGCGAAACTGTAAACAACGAGCGGGTTCCAGGCGTACCAGGCTGCGCTGAGGTAACGATCTTCATCGCCGATCAGTTTCAAAAGAATGGCTGCAACACCAAGGTCGAGGATCGCAAAGATGATCTTGTAGAAGATTGGTCGATCGCTTACGCGGCTCAGAAACTTGAAAAACAACTCTGCGCCGGGCGCGTCGAACGCGCGCAATTCGGGGTGATTAATTTTGGAGGCTTCCGGAAAGTCGTGTCGCAAATCATCCAATTGCGGATCTGAAGGCGCGATCAGATATGGATTGAATCCAGCAAGCTGAGCTTTGCCATCCCATTGATAGCGGATGAGATCGTCGGAAGGCGCGAGCGGCAATGCGATCAATCGCAAAATGATCGCGACGCCCCAAAAAATCATCGCCTGATGGCGGAGGTCGATCTTTGGCGGAAAATGTGAAACCGCCGCGAGAAAAGCGATTCCGCTGGCGAATGCTGCGCCGACGAAGCGGACCGGCATTTGTTGGAGCGTCCAGTCGTCGAAAAAATTTAGAGTCACCAAAAAGAAAACCTCTGCGACAACGAGGACGGCGAACCGAATGAAAAGCCCCGGGTTCATGTTCGCGCTGCAGGGTCCGCCTGCATCGCTTCCAGCGCCTGAACGGGCATCGCGGGTGGAACAGCCAAGCCCTTACGAGTCACCCGCTGAAGCCCGGCCCGATGCGCGGCAAGATCGACAAGTTCCGCAACTCGCGATTTCAGGGCGCGAGCACGCGAAGCGAGAAAAACCAGAAAGAGCGAGAACGGAAGGAGCGACCAAAGATCAAGATGTGAAGTGTGCAGCTGCCGGTAAATCACAATACTGAGAGCAACGAGGCTGATGATTATCGTGCTGGTGACAAATCGGCTTCGAAGACGAACGCGGGTCAGTCGTTTTCCGCCACCGTGGTCCTCGGTCACTGTTTGAAGCACCGTGCTCCACCAAAAATTTCCGTAGATTTGTATGTCCCATTCTTTCCAGCCAGTATCGATTGAGTAGCGCCAGCCTTCTTCTTCCAGCAATTGGAAAATTGCGCCGAGCAAATGATGACGATCCCGGCCTTCTTCGCTCCAAAAAACGCGGCGGCGCAAGCCGCGACCCATTGCGCCGGGCGGCAACTGTTCGTGCGCCCGAATGACGCCTCGCGGCGTTCGTTTGAAATGGAGCCAGGTAAAATAGCGGGAAAATCCGCGAACGAGCGGTTGAACAAATGCCAGACACATCACGAGCAACCGCGCCGGCACCGTGTCGAATTTCGGCTCAATCCGCGCACGAACCATGTAGGAAAGCGCCACGGTGAGAGTTCCACCGAGCATCAGATAGGGCACAATTCGCAACGCCGGCAAAAAGATGCCCAACCCAAAAAGAAACAGCGTCAACGCGAACCATTCTATGCTGCTGAGATACGCCGCGATGTCCGATTGCGGAGTCGCATACATCGATTGGAAAAATCCCTCGCCGAAAATTCCGTGGTAAATGACCGGACGATTAATGAACCAGCTGAAGCGCGGCGCGCCGTAAATTTGTCCTCGCCATTTTGCAGTGCCAGTCGGTCCGAAGAAAATCAAGTGCTTGAAACGCAGAAGTGATTCCGCTTCTCCATAGCCTTCCTGTTGTTTCAAGAATTCGCGCAACGTGAAGCGGCGGTGATGCCAGACGATCGCGGTGGGACTAAACGCGATAACGAAGCCCGCTTGTTGAAGTCGCCAGCAAAAATCGACGTCGTCCCCGGCCTTGAGGTATTCAGGATCGAAACCGCCGACGTTCTCAAACGCCCACCGGTAAAACGCCATGTTACAGCCGGGAATGTGTTCAGCCACCGTGTCTGTCAGCAAAACATGGCTCGGTCCGCCGGGCGCGCCGGCGACAACGGCTTGGATCGCGTTCCTCGCCGGCGGGCTCACGTTCGGTCCGCCGACGCCGGCGTAATCACCGCTGGTAAGCGTGCCGATCAAATAATAAAGCCAATCGGGATCGGCCATGCAGTCCGAATCGGTGTAGGCAAACACATCGCCTTTGGCAGCGGCCGCGCCGGTGTTGCGGGCGTGACTCAAACCGTGATTGGTTTGATGAATGTAGCGGACACTCGGGAATTGAGCGGCGATTTCCTCGGTGTTGTCCGTGGAACCGTCGTCGACCAGAATCACTTCGTAATTCGGATAATTGATCTTGCCTAACGACTCGAGACAACGGGCAAGGGTGCGCCCCCCGTTGTAGGAACAAACAATCACCGAAACAACCGGCGCTTTGGCGAGAGCGCGATGCGGAAGGGTGGAATTGTCCTGGCCGAATTTTTCTTTCAGCGAGTAAAACGATTTCTTCGGCTGACGATCGCGGGTGACGATGCCAAAAGCCCAGTCGGGCACGTCCTGCCCGCCGGTAAACCATTCGTCAGTCCAGGAGAACAAAATCGTTCCCGCCAGTCCGCATTTCGCGACGCTCTCAATATGCCATCCGAGCATTTCCGCCTGTTCGTCCTGTGAATGGCGGATCGTGTCCATGCCGAACTCGCCAAGGATCAGCGGACGTTCCTCAGTCAGATTTTGCAGCCTCAGGAGGTAACGCTCGAAGTCGCGCTGATTGTGGAGGTAAACATTGAAGCAGAAGAAATCGACGTTTTGCGGCAACAGATATTCCGTGGGCGGAAAAGTGGCGTAGGAAAACAAAACTTCGGGATCGACCGCGCGTCCGATGCGCACCAGATGTTCGACAAACTCAATCACCTGCCGGACGCCGAGCCAGCGAACCATCGTGCTCGAGATTTCGTTGCCGACCAGATAACCCAGAACTGCCGGCTTGCCGGCGTATCTTTTTACCGTCGTGCGCACCATTCGCGTAATCTGGTCGCGCACTTTTTTCACGCGCAGAAACTCGATGTGCTTTTCCCACGGAACGGTAATTAAGACCCGCATTCCGGCGGCGGCGCATTTCTCGAGAAACCAATCCGGAGGCGCATGATAAACTCGCAGAACGTTCAACCCGATCTCGCGCATCAATCGAAGGTCGACCTCCACCTGCTCCGGTCGCCCAAACTGGTCGCCGTTCGCGTCGGGCGCGAACGGACCATACGTCGCCCCTTTGATGAAAAACTTGCGGTCGCCTTCGAAGAAAAATTTCGAGGCAGTGCGAATGCGCGTTTGAATCGGATTAGTCATAACGAACGCAGGACCTCGCCGACAATCTCGGCGGTGCGCGCGATGTCATCCGTGGTGTGGGCCGTAGAAATGAATCCTGTTTCAAATTGCGATGGCGCAAAATAAACACCACGTTCGAGACAGGCGTGGAAAAACTTCGCGAAATTCTTCAAGTCGCTGCGTTTTGCGCCAGCCAGATCGACGATCGGTTCGGGGGCGAAAAACAAACAGAACATGGAGCCGATTCGGTGAAACGTGATGTCGGTGTTCTCGTTTGAAATTGCGTTCCGGGTGAGTTGTTCCAATTGCGCGCCGAGCTTCTCGAGAACCTTCCAACCATCGATTCGTTCAAGTTCGCGCAATTGCGCAAGTCCCGCCGCCATCGCCAGGGGGTTTCCGGAAAGCGTTCCAGCCTGATAAACCGGACCGTCCGGGGACAGCCGATCCATGATTTGGCCGCGACCGCCGAACGCCCCGACCGGCAAACCACCGCCGATCACTTTCCCAAGCACGGTCAGGTCGGGTTTGATTCCAAAAATCTCCTGAGCGCCGCCGCGCGCGACGCGAAAGCCGGTCATCACCTCGTCGAAAATCAAAAGCGCGCCATGATTTGCGCATTCATCGCGTAAACTCGCCAGGAAATCATCGTTCGGGAAGTAAAGCCCCGCGTTAGCAGGAATCGGCTCGAGAATAATTGCAGCGATCTCGTTTTTGTTATCGGAAAATGTTTTCCGAACAAGATCGACGTTATTGAAGGGCAGGGAAATCGTGAGATCGGCGAACGCTTTCGGAACGCCCGCACTGTCGGGTCGCCCGTGGGTAAGAGCACCGCTGCCCGCCTGCACCAAAAGCGAATCCGCGTGTCCATGATAGCAGCCGTCGAACTTGATGATCTTGTCACGGCCGGTAAATCCGCGCGCCAGCCGAAGGCACGACATTGCGGCCTCGGTCCCGCTATTAACCATTCGAACTTTCTCAATGGACGGCATCCATCGACAGATCAGCTCCGCCAATTCGGCCTCGAACGGATTTGGAATTCCAAAACTAAGACCCCGAGTCGCTACGTCGCGGACGGCGTCGACGACAACTTTCGGTGCGTGACCAAGAATCGCCGGACCCCAGCTGCCGACGTAGTCGATGTATTCTTTGCCATCGACATCCCAAATCCTTGCGCCCGCCGCACGCTCAACGAAAAACGGTTCGCCGCCGACGTTGCGAAGCGCACGCACCGGCGAATTAACCCCGCCGGGAATCCGCTTTTGAGCGCGGGCAAAAAGTTGACTGGAACGGCGAGTCACCCGCCGAAGATAATCATTAAATCGTTAAATCGCTAAATCGTTAAATGAATGAGGCGGGGGCGGGAATCGAACCCGCGAATAGCGGTTTTGCAGACCGCAGCCTTACCACTTGGCTACCCCGCCATTAGCGGAAGGTGAGCGTAACGCGCGACGAAAACGTGTCAACGCTGGCAACGCTGCGATTAACAATTGAGAGAAAACTTCCCGAAGCGCCGAAGAATCGACGCAAACATTCGCCTTCGTCTGGCGGATTTACTTCGGTGATTTCGAGGCGGCCTGTGATTTCGCGTCATCACCGACTACGATGAACCGACCTTGATAGGGCGGCATCGGCTTGGCCGGATAAGGCGGCCGGATGATCGCGAATCCTTGTGCAACCAGCACAAGGCTCAACAGAACGCCGAGAGCGAACGTCTTCATATTGCTGTTTCTCTCTGCATCATTTGTGCCATGGAAAATCGAAATAACGATGCACTCAGCGGACAAGCCACCACCGATCGGTGAGATAAGCGGGAGAGATCGAGACAACAAGCCCGACGAGATCGAGAACAGCGGCGGGCCTCAACGTGTTCACTGCTAACGGCGCGGAAAGTATCACGAAGGGATGCAATGTCCATATTTTAATACAACCGGCACGACCACGACTTTCGATTTTGGATTTTCGCATTAACTTCCAGCCGCAATGCCACAGTTTGCTTATCGCGCGCGTGACGCGCAGGGCGCATTAGTCGAGGGAGTGCTGGATTGCCCCGACCGCACGATCGCAATTCGCCAGATCGAGCAGAAACGCTGTACTCCAATCAAGATCGAGGTCGTCGATGCGGGGCCCGAACCGAGCTCAAAAACCGGCACGGCCAAAACCGCGACGCCGCACGCGCCGACTCAGAACCTGAAAATCCCGCATAACCAGTTGCTTATTTTTACCGAGCAACTCGCGCATCTGCTCCAGGCCGGAATGACACTGGACGAAGGATTATCGATCCTGCAGAAGCGATTGAAACAGCCGCGGGTGCAACAAATGACGCGCACGCTCCACCAAGCGCTCGTCGACGGCCGCAGTTTCTCACAGGCGCTGCGGGAAATGCCGAGAATTTTTCCGCCGTTGTATGTGAATTTGGTCGCGGCGGGCGAAGCCAGCGGCGCTCTGTCGGAAATCTTGCATCGGCTGGTGAAGCATTTGATGCAGGCAAAAAATCTGCGCGACCGTGTCCAGCAGGCGCTGATCTATCCTGCGTTTCTGGCCGTCGCCGGCGCGGGGCTGATCACGATCTTCATCACTTACATGGTGCCACAGCTGACCGGCTTCATGTCGCAAATCGGCGGGGCGCTTCCTTTGCCCACCCGTATCCTGATGCAGATCAATCACGCGATTGTGACCTACTGGTGGCTGGCCGCGCTGATAGCGATCGGGATCAGCGTCGGTTTCCGCGCATTTGTGCGGACTGATGAAGGCCGGCTGACCTGGGACCGTTTCAGACTAAAGATTCCCGGTTACGGCCGTGTGATTCGACACCGTTATTACGCGCAATTTTCGCGCACGCTCGGAACATTGATTCAAAACGGGATTCCCCTGCTCCGGTCGCTGGATTTGGTGAGCGAGATCGCCGGCAATAAATATTTGGAACTAAAATTGGTCGAAGCGCGACGGGCGGTTATCGACGGTGCAACACTTTCAGCGGCCCTGAGTTCACAGCGCATTTTCCCGGATTTGTTCACTGACATGATGGCGGTGGGCGAACAAACCGGGCGATTTGGAGAGACGATGCAAACCATCGCCGACGTCTACGAACGCGAGCTCGATCGAAATGTTGCAATCATCTCGCAACTGATTCCGCCGGTGATCATCGTGATTATCGCAGTGGTGGTGGGATTAGTTGTCTACAGCATTCTGTCGGCAGTTTTTGAAGCGACACATAGCTTGCAGTTTCGGCCGCATTAAGATACGGTTCGCGGTCAATGGTGCTCTTGCTCCGTTACGCTGCGCTGCTTTTGCTGGCGGGCGCAACGTCGTCGGCACTCGCGCAGGAAGCGATTAGCAACGGCCTGCCGCAAAGTGGAGACGGAACGACGCAAAATTCCGCCCAGAGCGCGTGGATCGATCTCCGCCAACAGCCCGCCGCCAGTTCCAAACCGCAAAGTGCACCTGATTGGGTAGAAGCGGTGAACATGACGTCGGATGGCGCCGGAAAAACCATTTTCCGAATGCGGGTTTCGGCGCCGTCGGCCGATACCCAGGTAATGTTTATGCGCCTCTTCTTCGACGACAACGATAAGACGCGGCCGGAAATCGTCGCGTGGGATGAATCGGGCACCCAAGTTGTTCGCTCCGGCGAGCTTGGTTCGGGAATCGGACTGCCAACCTCGGATTCCGTGATGATCCCGATGAAAGGCATCTCGACGGTCGACGTCGAGGTTCCGGGAGACGGGAAGAATGTTCGCGGGGCGTATCTCGATTGGATGACCAGCAGCGAGGTAGTGCATCCGGTCAACGCAGAACGTCGCGATGTAATTCCCGAACCGTTTTCATCATTGCCACCGTTGCACTCACCGGGGCAGGACATGGAGAATTTTGGAACTGTCACGGCGACGTTAGCAAGCGAAGCAATTTCAATGGGTCCCGATGCCGAGCATGCGGCGACGTTCCAATTTGGAATTGAATCGGAACCTTTGATGGCTTTGCTTACGTTTGAGGTCGCAAGTCCACGGGTCGACTCGCCCCCGGAAGTTTATGTCAACGGTGAGGACGTCGGACCCGCCACGCTAACACTCCCCGAATTGGCTGACCCAGGTTATCGCGGTGAAGCAGAATCAATGATCAAGGGAATGCACTTTCAGTACACCGGCTGGTTGCGCGCGCAAAAGCTCATTCCGGTCGATAACTTGAAAGTCGGCACAAATGATGTGATGGTCGTGGCCGGTCCGGGAACGTCGGCGTCGGCGATTCGCGGGACCCAAGTCCAACTAAAGTATCCTTGGGAAAAATTGGATTACACGCTGAAAACCGGCCACTGATTCCGAAAAGTTTCGCGAGTCGATTGAACCGCAACCGGCCGTTTCGTGTCTGAGCTAGATCATAAAATGAGAAAACAAGACAAGCGGTCGGGCTTTACCCTGCTCGAGATCATGATCGTGGTAAGCATCATCGTGATCCTGCTTGGTCTGGCGATCTCGAAAATGGGTAATCCTACCGGATTCGCGAAAACCACAGCTGTCCGGGCCGATATCCAGGCGATCGGAACTCAATTGATGCAGTACGAAGCGATGAATGGTTTTTATCCTACCACCGAGCAGGGGATACAGGCTCTCGTCAGTCAACCCGAAAGCGAGCCGAGACCTACCCGTTGGTATCCATTCTTCAGAGAAATGCCGAAGGATCCTTGGGGCATGCCATACATTTACCGTTGCCCCGGGATCAAACATCCCGACAAGTACGACCTCTATTCTGCCGGTCCTAATCGGGTGGATGACAACGGCGCGGGCGACGACGATTGGGGCGAATAGCTCTCGCCCAACAACGGCATCGACTCAGTCTTCCCCCCCGGAATTAGGCGTCGCCGGCGCGGCATTTGGATTTCGCTGAATTACCCCGCGCACATGCGGAGTTGGCGTTGGTAACCCGGCTGGTCGCGGAAAACCTGGTTGTTGTTGCTGGAAGGATGGAACACTAGGAACCCCGGGTCTATTCGGCATCGGCTTCGCTATCTCAGCCTGATTGAACGTTAGCGTCGCGTATTGGCCGTCTTTACTGATCGTCACTTTGGTTTCGCCGACCTTGTCCGACCATTCGATGCTCGCGATCCCGTAACCGTCGGCCGGAGCTTTCGTCGTCAGATATTTTTTGAACTCCTTATCCGTCATCGACTCGATCACAACCATGTCGCCGTCAGGTGATTTCGCAGCGCTGGAGACATAAAGGTCCTTGGCAAAGTTTGGCGCAGCCGCCGGCGCAACGACTGCCGTAGCGACCACAAAAGGCGAATGCTCGAGCATACCTTTGTAGCGCTCGAAACTTAACTTCGTCGGCAAATCATCCGCGCAGGCGAAGGCTGCGGCGCCGACCATGAAGATCGAGATTAAGGTGATTCGCCCTCTCATAATTACCTTTTCATCCTTTCTTGCGTTGCGCAGGAGCAAACCACCGCGCGATCTTGAATTTTCCGCGCATCATCGTCGCATCGTTATTGTCGACGGAAAGATTCACATTTTCAAAGACAAGGAAAGCGTCCGGTTGTTGAACGTCGTACAGAAAATGAACGAGATCGGGCCAGTGACCGCCGGTTTCGACCGAAGCGAAAACGGTTTGATGCGTCGGCGTGGTTTCACCGGCACCGATCGCCGGGTTCTCGACCAAAACGTTATACTTGCCGGCGATTTGTTTGACTTGATCCAGCAAGGTGGAGGCCTCCTCTGCGCCTTTCATCGGAGGTTGAGTTTTCTCGAGCCATTGCTCGCGCTTTGCCCACAGATCGCGTTCCTTCATGTAGACGACCTGCTCCGCGCGCGTCGATTTGCGGGCGGCCAGCTCGCGTCGCGAATTGCTTATGTTTCCCAAAACCAGTCGCCAAGCGAAGAGATTAATCAGCAAGAATAAAATTGCCGCGATGACGAAAGTCATTGTTCGCTCGCGTTTATTCATTCGCAAATAAGCAGCCGTCAGTTTTTCCATCATCGCGGTTTTCCCTCCAAACGGAATTGGGCGTGGTTGTCTGGCAGAATTCGCGGCGCCGCCATGTCGAACCGGAAATTTTGCAACGCACCGTCCTTTTTCACTTTCTCGGCGAATTGATAGGCCAGCGCGGCGGTGTTGGCCTCACCATCCACAGACATCTGGCGCGCCGACTGATTGTAGGCCGTGATGTGGATATCGGGTGACGGCAAATCCTGGGAAAGATGGAAGAGAATCTCGACCGGGTAATAGCGCGAGTCGATCGCCGGGGCGAGCGACTTCCAATTTGCTTCCGTTTCGCGAATGAACTGGGTTTGCGGCGCGTCGCGGGTGATCAACCGGTCGAGCCGCGCGATGGCGAAACGGGAGTAGCCAAGGTAGAGCAAAAACAGGAGAAAGAGCCCAACATATGCGGCACCCGCCAAAGTGAGGCGCCTTTGCCATTCGCCACGCTTCGCCAGCTGGGTTCGGCGTTGCCGCCAACTTTCCGGCAAGAGATTAAGTTTTACCGACGCGGGCGGAGTTTCCATCCCAACCAGTTCGGTTGGGCTGGACAAAATTCCCTGCACGGTATCCCGCAGCTCGAAACAACTTTCATCGAGCAACACATTTCGGAACGAAGAGTTGATACCTTGCAGCTCAGCGCTCAACGCGATTTGCGGCAGTTCCGTCTGTAATCGTTCGGGTTCAATCCCGTCCAGCGTTCGAGTGAGACTAACCTTGCCGTTCTCGGTCACGGCCGAGACAAATGTTTCGCCTTCGGGATAAATCATGAGCGTTCGGCCTTCGGGCGCGTGCGTCGTTGCGCGTTGGGACGCATAAACCGTGACCTGCTGCGGAATCACGCCCTTGTCGAGCAGCGGCGCCGCAATCTCGGCCAATCGTTCATTCCTCACTGCCACGGCCGAGATCACGCTCTCGTTTTCGTTCTGCTCGATCAGTTCGAAATCTGCCGTCACTTCCTCGGGCGAAAATGGAAGCGCCTTTTCGATTTGAATCCGGACCATTTCGGGAAACTCAGCCGGATCAACAGTCGGCAAACGAAATCGTTGGGCGAGAACCGCGGCGATCGGCAGACTCAACACGATGTCGTCCTGCGCCGAGACGAGCGGAGCAACTTCGTCGAGCGTCCGGAGAAGGCGCACATCCCAGGCGCCATTCCCATCGCGCGCGCGAAGAAGATTCCAGCCGTGCGCGGTGGGCGTGATGAAGACCGGGCTAGCCTTTATGGCCTTGGCGTCGGTCACTAAAATTCCCTCCAGGTTATCACTTGTGGCATTACGCCGATGCGCTGGAAGACCATTTGAACGGTCCGGGTCGATTTGCCCGCCGTGCCGACACTTACAACGCGAAAGATGGGGACGGGCGTGTTCGGCGCGAGAAACGGTTGAAGTTGCTGAAACTGTTGTGGGTTAAGACCCAGGATCGCCCTAATGTCCTCCATACTCTTAAGGGGTGTGTCATCTTCGGTCCCATCAATTCCATCAGGACCCTGACGAATCTGCAGGAACCGGTCCACGAGTTCTGGCCTCATGCCTGGCAATGCGAGTAACACATCGCGTGAAGCCCACGCCATGTCTATTCCCGTACGTGTATTCACGGTGAAATCACTGTCCCAGCCCGGGACCGACGTGAACTCAGCCCAGCCTGCCACTTTTTTCAGCTCATCAACGCGACCGAGAGGCGCGTGCGCCGGATGATAATCGTCGCTCTCCGGTGGAGCGTTCAGGTGGTGCAAACCGACGTTCGGTGACACCCAATCCTCAAGGGAATCAATCATTAAATCGCGCTCATTAAGATCGATTCCTTTGTTTTCCAAATACCTGCGCAGAAGTTCAACGACATCCGGACGAGAGACGACCCAGTTTAAATCAATGCGCCCACCCTCACCCGTGATCTTAGCATCGTAAGTCGCCCCGTTGTTCAATTGTCCTTTCAGGTATGGCGAGCTCGGCTTCGTTGTCGGATTCAATGCCACTTCCGCTCCGGAACAGGCAACTGCTTCGGCCTTTAACATTCGCGTTCCCTCGCTGGAAAGCGCGAGTCGGGAATTGATGTCGAGCGCCCACGAAATCACCAGCGCGCTCAACAGGAACAACGCCCAAAGCGCGAGCATGATCGCTGCCCCAGACGAAAGTCTCGAATTTCGAATCTCGAATTTCGAATTTCTACTCATAGCGGCGTTCGTCCGAGCGGTATAATCGCTTCCCACGGCGTGGATGTATCGCCTCGGCCGACGGTCAATTTCACGAGTCGCGGCAGCGTGCCGGCGTCGGTCCAGCGTTCCACCCACGTATTCAAACGCACGTCGAAATAGCGGATCTGCAAACTGCTCACGTTTTCGATCAACGGCACCCAGCTCTCGTTCACGTCCGAAACCGCGGAATCATTTCTTGGTTTGCGCAGCAACCCGAGATCGTACCGATCGCTGTTCTTTTCCGATTGCAGCCGCAAACTGACGACGTAATCGCCGCCGGCATAACGCGTCATTAATCCTGGTCCCGAGCTGCAAATCCAACGGATTTCATCGCGCGACCGATCATCCAGCTTAAATGTATCGCCAAGGAGCGCTCCCTTTCCCGGCGGCAGACTTTGCCATTGCGCCATCAACACTTCCCGCAAACCCTCGTAGCGCGAATCGGCTGCGACTGCATCGGAGGAGGCACGAATCGCACTCAGGTTCGACTGGACGAACCGGTAGATCGCCATCGCCATCGTCGCCAGAATCGCGACTGCAATGATGATCTCCAGCAGTGTAAAACCGCGATGGCGATTAGCCCGACCGATAAACATAAAATTCAATTCGCTGCGATTGATCGGATCCGGCGCGCGTCCATTTCGCGGTTAACGTTACGCGATGGATACTCGAGATCTGCGCTCCGTTGTCGTCCACCAAACCAGCGTCTGTGCTGGTCTGGATCAGTTTCACCTTCCCGTAGCCCGTGTCGACGTTGAATTCCTTAGCCGCGTCGGGAAGACCCGGCATGGTTTGGACTTCCGCCATTCGGTTCGACAGAATCAGGTGAACGCGTTCTTCCTCCGCGTTCAGTGTGCTCGCGTTCAAACAATTCTGGACCGCCCGACCAAGGGCGAGCACGCCGAATGCGAAAATCGCCACACCCATCAATACTTCGTAGAGCGCGAACGCAGTTGCCGATTTTAGGTAGGGGCGATTGACCCTCATCGCCAGCTGACCTCTGATCTCTGACCTCCGACTTCTGGTTTTACCTTGCCGCATAATTTGTTAGTTGGCCGAGAGCAGTCAGCGGCGAGTAGTCTGCCGTCCAAGTCCCCGCTCTTCCCGCAAAACGCACGATCGCCGGTTCGCAGGTGCCGGTCGGCCAAAAAATCCATTCGCCCGGCTGCTTCTTTGAGAGCGCGGCCGGCAAACTGAGGGTAAGGACAGTTCCCCGCTCCAATTCAAACGTCGCCACGGGTTGCTGATCTTCGTCCTTATTGAATGCCTCCGGTTGCACAAAAACGTTCTTGTCCGTCCACACGATCAAGTACGAGCGGTGCTCCGAAACGCTGCGTTCCTGCGCTTCGCGCACCAGTTTGTTGAATGCATCAAGCGATGCCCTCAATTTCCTGTCCGCCAGCACTCCTTGCAAACTAGGTACCGCCATTAGCAACAGGGTGGACATGATCGCCACAGCGATAATGATCTCCACCAAAGTAAAGGCCCGGGAACGACGCACCGGCAAAGTTACGCTCGCTGCGCGAAATCACAACACACGCCCAAATTGCCTTGCAACTTGGGCAATCGGGACGGAAGGTTCCCCAAGACATGAGTATCCTCGCCAGTTTCATGAACTTGGGCGGACCGGACTTGCTGATCATTCTGCTCATTGTTCTGGTCCTGTTTGGGGCAAAAAAATTGCCCGAACTGGCACGTGGTCTGGGCCAGGCGATCAAAGAGTTCCAAAAGGCGAAGGACGAGTTTAGCGACGAATTGCACAAGGCCGGGCAAAACGACACGACGGCGAAAACAAACCCGCCGCAGTCGACCGTCCCACAGAATCTTCCACCAGGCGCACAGCCGGATCCAAATCAGACCGTTAATCCCGGCAAGCAAGCGGACAAGGTCTGAGCCCGGGGGCCAGATCGGTTCTTTTTCCTCGCAGCGCGGCAAAACGAGATTGACCCGCAGGCCCCTTTGCGACAATTTCGCGCCGCCTTAACCTATGTCCGACCCCGACCTGCGATCGCGCATCAAGGAGATGCTGGTCAAGAATCTGATGCTTCAGGTTACCCCTGGCCAAATCGGCGATGACCTTCCTCTTTTTGGGCCAGGCGGCCTGGGGCTGGACTCCATTGATGCCCTGGAGCTGGTGGTCAGCATGGAGAAAACCTTTGGCGTCGGCGTCCCAAACTCGGAGGTGGCCGGAAAGGCCCTTCGGACGGTAAATACGATCCACGATTATATTCTCGAAAAACGGCAGGAAAGTGTTCAAACTGGTGGAAAGGTCGATAAACCGGCGTGAATTTACTTCATCTCGAGAGCAGTGGCAGCTGGGGCGGACAGGAGTATCGCACTTGTCTCGAAATCAACTGGCTCAACGCGAATGGTCACCGCGCCTGGCTGATTTGCGATCCGACCAGCGAAGTAATGACCAAAGCCCGCGAGCTCGGTACTCCAGTGATCCCGATGTCGCTGAAACATCGCATCAATCCCCTTGTCTCCTTTCGGATCTGGCTTTTCTGCCGCCGCAATCGCGTCGACCTGATCAAGAGCTACAGCTCGAAGGATCACTGGCTCTGTTTGCCGCTCTTTCTTTGCGGTTGGCCTGTCACCCGCGCCCGTTGCATCACTGATCCACTTGGCAAAAAACAGCGCGCTTTCATTTACAAGCATGGGTGCGCGAAAATTGTTGCTGACGCGCGAGTCATCAAAAACGAGTTCATCGAGCAATACGGCATCGCACCGGACAAAATCGAAGTCATCGGATCGGCCGTAGATCTGGATAAATTTTCGCCGACCCGCGATCGGATGAAATTCCGCCGCGAAGTTGGACTGCCCGCTGACACTCCGATCATCGCGAACATCGGCATGATTCGTCCGGACAAGGGACAGTTCAATTTAGTCGAAGCCGCGCGGATCGTTCTTCATCAACGACCGGATGCACGTTTCGTGTTCGTCGGTGAAGCAACCGGGGGCCGGAGCCGTGAAAAATGGGTGCGCAAGGCGATCGATCGCGCCGGTCTGAACGGCAACGTCCTGATGATGGGATATCGTTGGGACATTCCTGACATTCTCGCGGCGGCGAACATGGTTGTGATTGCGTCGCGCCATACCGAAGCGTCGCCGATTGTTTTGCGCGAAGCGTTCGCTAGCGGTCGTCCCGTGGTGGCTACGCGCGTGGGCGACGTTCCGGAAATCATCGTTC